>Ga0247780_1000027_pt1 | contig 133041 bp, 158 predicted proteins | sample UWRJL079202R5_FD_179927 | JGI IMG/M metagenome (GOLD analysis project Ga0247780, IMG submission 179927) | Plant litter microbial communities from Arlington Agricultural Research Station in Wisconsin, United States - UWRJ-L079-202R-5 | ecosystem: Environmental > Terrestrial > Plant litter >...
CATAAGAATAATTCCAATAAACAGGTTATTCTTATTTGCTATACAAATTCTTACGGGGGCCGAGATTTTATTCTTACAAAGCGATTATTCTAATGGAACCGTATTCTTATGGAGAGGGTTGACTGTATAGCTGGTGGGGCAGGTAACCGAGCTAACATATTTTACCCTGGAGGAGGTGTATATCTCTGATAACCTCACTTGTAAATAAATGTCTGAGTTCCATATCACAAGATGCAAGGGGGAGGAGCCGAACCAGTTAACGCTTCTGTATTTCTTTGACAGGGGATGCCAGACAATGGGTGCAGAATGTCTCCCAGATTCCGGGGCGGTGTTACGCCGCTCGCCAGGCGGGAGAGGTTGGATCAGCTCTTCTCTTCGATGTGTTTGCCAACAGTGGTGTGTGTCTCTAACTGAGAAGCATTCATTGCAATCAGGCATTTGCGGCCGAGACGCTAGATTTGGGTTCTCCGCAAACCAGACTTCCCCCCTCACTGTCGATCTTCATCTTCATTGCTCCTTGCTCTTGTTGATGAATTGGGGAATATATTCAAGCTCGAATGATAAACAAGCGAAATACGATTCCCTCACCAGTTTGAATCAGGAGCTATATATCTACCTTCATTCACCATTAATTATCACACCTCCCATGCAACAATGTCTCGCCCCCCGATACAGCTTGTTTCAATGAGAGACAGGTAAGTATGACTTAATCTGAATATCTCTGATGGCACCTTTCACGGGAGTGATGCTACATCAGCGGGTATTTCTTCGCACCGAGTCCCCTTTATCTGCGCCGTGCATACCCATAAAAGGAGCATCACCTAGAGCCGACTTGCATTGTTACCGAAACAGCAGCAAGCAATAGCTTTATCATTATTACTGTGCCCTCTAGCAGCATGAAGTTCATCTTCTTTCATCTCGCACTCGCCTCTGCTGCCTTTGGGAGTATTGGCGCAGGCAATGACAACCTAACAGTACATATTGCTCGCGCATTGTCGAGTTGCTCGCAGACTATCACCATCACAGTTCACCCTATCTCAACGTGTGTATTCAGCCTCCAGCATACATTGACCTTTCGGGACTGTATTTGAGAGCTTATGATCTGTGTCATGCCCAGTTACACTTCAACTATTACTACGACAGCCACAGTTCATGGAACTACGAAGGCTCAGGCCAAAAGAAAGAGTCCCCTTAGCCAGTGCGAAAATACCTTCTTACTGTAAAGACCACCTCTGGCTTTCGTTACTACAGGCCATCCCTCATTCTGAAAAGATCTATATGAATACTGAAAAGGCCTTTTTGTATGTTGGAAAGGCCTTTTTGTATGTTGGAAAGGCCTTCTTACATTTCAATTGGGCCTTCCTGCCTGCAATGTGATAAGCCTAGACCTTACCGTTTCAGAGCAGGACCGTGTGAAGATTCTAAAAAGGCATTTTCGCACTGATTAAAGGGACCCTTTCTTTTGGCCTGAGCCTTCGTACACCCATGGGAAATCCACTTATCAAACGCCAGACAACCTCCTCCTTGTTCTCTTCTTCATTTTCCTCCTCGAAATACCCATCGTCCTTGGTGTCCTCGGCCTTCAGTTATTCAAGCTCCACGACCTGTTGCATTGGAATTGTTACCACCACCGCTACTCTTTCAACTATCACAACAACAGTGACGAAGACTTTTACAAGGCCGCCTTCACCCACCCCAACAGAGCTATGTAAAGGGTCGGAGTGTGGAAACTACACGATTTACCCTGCGACACCCCCCTCGGTAACTGTGCCTGGGGATTAGACGGGAACAACCATAGCTTCTGCTTCCAGAACGACGAGTGCCGGAAGGAGATTACATGCGCCGCGAACAGCCAACGTCCGGATGGTTACAGCTGTCTCATAGGAAGTTGCTGTGAGGTTGGAAAATGCGTGAAAGTTATGCCTGCAAGCACGTGTAGGAACCCAAGCGGGGCACATTTTATCTTTCCAGCTGATGCAGCTCGAGGGAACACCAGAAAGGGAGCGTCATGCTCAAACCGGAACCAGTCCGGCTGTCAGAAAGCGAAGAATTGATTCTCGTGTTGATCCGGGATGAAGAGAAAGTAGAGTGAGAACAGGGCATTCTATGAAAATTGATAAATAAATAAAATATTTATCCTCTGCTTTGCCAGAGGATGTCCCCATGCACTAGCGCGCCTTAACACTCGGGCTGCTCATACTCAGTTACATTGACAGACTTACGGCCAGAATAAATATCCTAGGTGATTTCACGACACGTCTTAACAGTATCTTGAGACTGTATAGGGCAAGGAGACGTTCACCTTACGTGGACAGGATTCATCTCAGGGGCATCGCCAACCTGGAACTTTCAGCCAATGATGTTCTCGCCATCTGAGCAGGGATTGACACATGCAAGGGTTGGTTCGGCAGGGGCGTCCAAGCTTTGGTAGCTTGCATGAGGTAGGTACATCCGTGCAGATGGATATTGGCACTGTGAATCCAAGGCCAGAATTGAGTTTCATGTGCTGTGGAGCACCGAAGTTCTGACGATTCGCACTGTACAGCAGCCTCAGCTCAGCCTCAACCCCAAAGTTCAAAGCCTTGTTCTGCACTGACGCGACTTTCACTCAGCCAGCAACCACCTTCCTCGCGCAGCTTTGTCGCATACTCACAAACAAGATGCGACACTGAAAACTTGCAAGCAACCTCAATCGGTCTTCGATTTACTTGCTAGGCGAATGAAGAAGTGCGCCTCCATGCGTTTTCTTTCATGCAGTTCCGCGTTCTTTGACTGACACAACCAGTTACTGCGACCGCGATCTCCATCTCGCTGCCGATTCCTAGCGCACCCGTTAGACTAGCACTCGATTCCCGATAAAAGTGCCATCATGAGCCCTCAACTCAACGGTGCCGTCGGCGCATTCAGCCAGCTCCCGAAGAGCAAGCGCTTCTCCGACATCCCATCTACGATCGACATTCCTGTCCAAGACCAAGACGATGAGGCCGTCGAAATTGACCTCGAGGTTTTGGCCGATGATCCTACCGAGCTATGCACACTTTTCGAGCAAGAGCACGCCGCCCGAACATACTGGATGACAGTCGCGCTGGCCTATGCGAAACAACGGAACATCGACTTCGCGATCGAGATTCTCATCCGGGGCGCGAATGCCATGCAGGCAAACAACCCGCGGGAGAAGTTGACTATTGTCAGCTGTCTATGCTGGATGTACTTGTGGAAGAGCAGGGAAGCTCCTCGTGTTGCCCCCGAGGGCTCTCTCGTCTCCGAGGCAAAGACGAAGGAATACTATCTTCAACTCGCCACACAAAGTCTCAACGAGGCATCGCGGATCAATCCTGCCTTCCCTCCGCTATTTCTCGCCCGCGGTGTTCTCTACCTCTTGCGCGCCTCACTGCAAGCGCCGTCCAAGGCCCCCGGTGCTTCCGATACAGACAAGGCAGAGCTGCTGCGCTCTGCGCTGAAATCTTTCGACGATGCGATCCGTGTATCGCAGGGGAAGAATATGCTCGCTGTCATGGGCAGGGCCCGGGCGCTGTTTTCTTTAGGGAAGTACCCTGAGTCGCTTCAAAACTATCAGGAAGTGCTGGCCAAGATGCCTGATCTTGTCGACCCCGACCCCCGTCTTGGCATTGGATGCTGCTTCTGGCAGCTTGGGTACAAGGATGACGCCAAGATCGCCTGGGAGCGATGCCTGGAGATCACACCGGACAATAAGGTCGCCAACATTCTGCTCGGTCTCTACTACTTGGACGCTAGTGGTCACGTTCCAACAAATAGTCCAGAGTTCATCAGGCTGTACAAGAAGGCTATGACTGAGTACACGCAGAAGTCCTTCAAGTTGGACAAGGACCTGCCTCTCACCTGCGCTACATTCGCGAACTATTTTCTTTCGCGAAAGCAGTTCCCGACAGTCGACACTTTGGCGCACAAAGCTATCCAGTACACTGATGTCAACGCGATTGCCAGCGATGGTTGGTATCTTTTGGCCCGAAAGGAGCATTACGCCGGCGACATAGAGCGCGCCAGCGATTATTACCGCCGCGCCGATGATGCTCGAGGAGGCGTTGAGCGCGGGTTTCTACCGGCGAAATTTGGCGTGGCCCAGCTGTCAGTTCTGAAGAATGATTTGGGAGAGGCCAAGCTCCGGCTTGAGAAAATGATCCAGCACTCCAAGAACCATGAAGCCATGATTCTGCTTGGCACCTTATATGCGGAGGAGGTATTCGCCAACCAGTTCGCGGCTGTAAAAGAGGACAAAAGCGCCGAGGCTAAGAAGGCCATTGGCTTCCTGGAGAGTGCTCGCGCAGCATGGAAGGACCCGAAAAAGAATCTGGCACCAGACTCCGCAGTACTCCTGAATCTCGCCCGACTCTACGAAGTTGAGAGCCCGGATAAGGCATTACAATGCCTGAAGCAGGTTGAACAAATGGAGCTTGATCAAGTTTCGAAGTCAGAGATCCCAACAAACACGGAGGACGAGGCTACTATTCGCGCAGCGCTGCGGAAGTTCCTCCCACCTCAACTGCTGAACAACATGGGCTGTTTTTACTACCAGGACGAGAAGCACGAGCTTGCCAGCGAGTTATTTGAAGCTGCTCTCAGCGCCTGCGTTCATATCGGCGAGAGTGATAGCGACTTGGATACGGACGCGCTTGTGACGACAATCAGTTTCAACCTTGGGCGGAGCTACGAGTCGCGCGGCCTGACGGATCAGGCTATCGAGGTATACGAGGGGTTGCTGAAGCGCCATGATGACTACACGGACGCGCGCACAAGACTGGCCTACATCAATCTGCGCAAGTTCCCGAACAAAGAGGGCCCTGATGCGGTTGCAAAACTTTACCAGGAGAACCCCTCGGATCTGGAAGTCCGGGCGCTGTATGGGTGGTTCCTCGGCAAGGTCACGGCGAAGAAGAGGCCAGGGAATGTGAATGAGGACCCAGAGAATCGGCATTACAAGCACACTCTCCAAAACTACGAGAAGCATGATCGCTATGCACTTGTGGGCATGGGCAACTTGCACTTGATCAGTGCGAGAGAGATGCGACGCGAGACGGAGCAAGAGAAGCAAAAACGCAGCGCAATGTACGGACGCGCTGTCGAGTTTTTTGACAAGGCGTTGCAACTCGATCCGAAGAATGCGTATGCGGCTCAGGGTATCGCAATTGCGCTCGTCGAGGACAAAAAAGACTACAAGAGTGCCCTACAGATTTTCAGCAAGGTGCGCGATACGGTCAAGGACGCCCATGTGTTTGTCAACCTTGGCCACATATTTGCCGAGCTGAGGCAATTCTCCAAGGCCGTCGAGAGCTATGAGATCGCCCTCTCCAAGGAGGGCAAGGCGAATGATTCTGTGATCCTCTCATGCCTTGGGCGGACATGGCTCAACAGGGGTCGGACAGATCGCAACCTGGATGCCTACAAGACGGCGTTGAGCTATGCTCAGAAGGTAAACCAGACATCTCGTTCTATACCCGAGAAGGCACGCTAACACATATTCACAGGCCCTCGCAGTTGCCCCCGACCAAGTGCATTTCAAGTTCAATGTTGCTTTTGTTCAGATCCAGCTAGCCATGACCATCAACTCGCTGAACGAGACCCTGCGAACATCAGCCCAGCTACAAGAGGCCGCGGACGGCCTCGAGTCTGCCATCAAGGCGCTTGACGAGATCGCTGGCTCGCCACAACCGCCGTACCCCAAACACGACATCGAGCAGCGCGCCAACATGGCGCGTAACACACAGCGAAAGCAGCTCGAGCGTGCCATCGCCAGCCAGAAGGAATACGAGGAGAAGAACAAGGAAAAACTCGCAGCCGCCCTTGAGCATCGCCAAGCCGCGCATCGCCGCCGCGAAGAGGAGCGTCAAAAGCTCGAGGAGAAGGAACGTGAGCGCCAGGAGCACATCCGCAAGGAGCGCGAAGAAATCGCCGCCCGGGACCGCGCCCTTGCTCAGGAGCGCGATGCGTACGAGGAACGCCAGAAGCAATCGGCTGCGGCAGATATGACCACCGATTCGGAAACGGGCGAGAAGACCAAGCGCAAGAAGAAGTCGGCATCTGGTGCCACCAAGCGCGCTGGAAGCGGTGAGCCTAAGTCGAAGCGCTCACGCAAGAAGAAGACCCGCCGTGACGAGAGCGATGGCGAAGACGACTCTGGCGATGAAGAGGCCGCCGAACGCAAGGCACCGCCCAAGAAGAGGCAGCGTCTTACCTCCAAAAAGGATTCCAACAAGTACAAGTCGGCCGAGATTGTCGTTGACAGTAGCGACAGCGACGCTGATGGGTTGGAACGTGCGGAGCGCGCTATTGAAGGTGCTGGCGCGTCAGAAGACGACTTTGGTGGGAAGGGGGATGGCAACGCCTCGGACCAGATGGAGGTTGACGAGGGCGGTGACAGAGACGACGACGACGATGAAGATGATGGGGGTGAGGCAGTTACCCGATGGGCTGCGCAGAGCAGGCGGCCTAGGAGAGGCAGGGTCGTCGACGAGAGTGACGAGGATGAGGGTGGAGATGACGATGCTGCTGCTGCTGCTGCTCCAGCCGATACAAGCATGGCAGACCCTGATGACGAGTGAGTGGTTTGGGAGACTTAGAAGCCCAGATTGTAAAACTGTACCTCTAGAGATTTCCCCATTTAGTAGCATAACGGAACATGCTATTACCAGGGCTGGCAGACACGGATATCAAGAACTTCACAATTTAACAATGCAATGTGTACTGGTGTGGAGTTCACAAATGGGCGTTCGATGCCGTGCTGTCACGGACGTGTGATTACCAAAGGAGTTGCTCCCTCTAAAACACCCTTCCTCCTCGTTCGCCCCGACTAGGCATGGCTAGAAGTCATGGCATACATCCGGACATCTTGTTCTCTGTTGACTCTAGCCTTAGGGACAAACCCTTCAATGACCTCACACAGACGTAGAAGGACGATCGGTGTCCAAATACAAATGCTTAGGCCTCCCTACTCCGTCCGAAAAATACGCCAAAGAGACCCCCGCACGGCTTATGAGGTCAGAACGGGAAATCATGGGTTATTGGGTTACAGGCCTTGATCGCATCGTAATACGTCTTGATTATATACGCTGGAATAGGCCGTTGGATAGTAGTGTAAGATCCGCAACATCAGTCAGGCCCCTTGGGTCGCCTTTTGACGGCAACGAGGCATCCTCCGTAATAGCTGAGTGGACCTTTATTTGGCCTGAGCCTTGGTAGAAGACCGTCATCCATATGTCCCGATGATGTCCATTACCTTGCTAACTTGAGTAGGTACCGTCAAATAAACTGGTGATGTTGAGAAGCAACCTGATCTGGGTAATCTGAAAGTCGGAGTCGTGGACCTGTGTTCCGACAAAAGTTCCATCTTCTCATTCCTACCGTATATTCCGTCTACCCAAACCGGAGCTCCTTCGTGAAGGTATTACCTATCCAACAAGCCAAACTAGCACACACCAGCAGGGAACCGAGTCTAGCCCCAAAACCCCTACCCACGCAGCCACAATAAGTGAATACCACCCTGAGCAGTCACAACTCCTCCACCAAGAGCTCTTGCATCGCCACCCGATCATCCCAGTCCTCCCCTTTGATATTCCGCATATCCAGCACCTTCAACAGCAGAAGATCCTCTTCCTGTACCAAGTCCTCAATTCGCATTTGCGCACCCTCACAGTTCCCCTCCACACCCAACACATTCCTCAAGCAGCGCTGGTAAACATCCCGCGGGTAGGGGTCTCCCTTCTCGTAGCGACCTTCATTCTCATTGCCAAACAGGCAGGCCGTGTTTCCCATCAAACAGAGGAAGATGAGCGTCGCCTTTCTTTGTGAGCTACTATCCACCCTCGATACAGCGCTTTCCCTATCTTTCTGAGCGTGCAGGGCCGGGTCAGTCAGGCCTTCACGCATGATCGATTCCAGATGATATTGCAGCAGCGTCAGCAGGACAGCATACCCGCCGATATTTCTTGGCCAGTCGGGGAGTAATTCCTTGAGGTATAGCAGCCCTGCTATTCGTAAAGCGGCCTCCAGATCGTGCGTCCCTGCTGCTGGGACGATGTGGGCATTCTCGTATAGACGGTGGTTTGCCATGTAAGTCTCAGCGGTGCTCATTCCCGACATGTCGTTAGTTCTTCCGCCAACAAAGGGGTTTTCTCCTACTTCGATTTCGCGCAAAGGTGCAGGTTTTGCGAGGAGGTCATATGTGACGGAAAGCCATTCGTCAGTGAGGGCATACGCGTCGTATGAGACAGCGCCGGCAGACTGGCTAGCGAGGCGGACTGCAGAAGCGAGAAGGGATAGAGAGGTAAGCGAAGCAGGGGTTAGGGAGAATAGTGGGAGTAACGGCCCGAGGAGGTAGGATATAGAGGAGGTAATGTACGAGCGAATAGTAGAGGGCAGGATGAGGGAGACTAGTGGGTAAGTCTTGTTAAAAGGGATAAGTGGTGTGATGGCGAGAGCCGCGGCACCTCTAAGACCGGCTCTGGGAAGTGGTTTAGAATCGTAGATATCGTAAATAGTGGTAAAAACATACCTGTGTATTGTGGAGCTGGTCATAGGGTGGGAGAGATCGATAGGATCTCGGATATCGAGGATATTTCGAAGCCCGCCCATGTGCATCCACCAATCCCCTAACTGGCCAACGTCTGAACAGATGTCAGTTCACTAGTCTGTCTCTAATAACTAACAGCTATGAGGACGTCTGAGTTTGACATACAGCACTAAAGTGAGAGGATTGGCGCATCAGCATATGTTTTCCTCATGGGAGTTGATGCAGTTCTTACCGCGCTCGTGGCTAGTGACGCAATACAGGAAAGCGTCACTGAACCGACAGGCTTGCCCTCATCCAGATCTCGTTTGAGAATGGCGCACATCTTAGAGATGTGATAGGAATACCCTTTTGGGTCTACCTCGGAGTTGATGGCAGCCTGGGAAATTGATCCGCTCATCAAAACGCCTGTAGTAGCAGTTAGTGGAAGAAAGGGGGGCGAAGCTCGCATCGGAAGCCCACAGTGTAGTGAACACATGTCACTTCCTCCCACCGTAACCCAGTAGAACTCGGATGATCTTGCTGGGTTATCTGTCATGATATCTTCGTAGGGGAAAAGCTTTCGAGCGATATCCGTCCAATAGAGGTGGAAGAGCTGCCAATCTTCCCGAGACAAGTAACTTGGCCGACTTGGTGCGAGATTGATAGGTCTCGGTGTAGGTAACGAGAAATGCTCTTGGCTCTGGAAATAGCGGCCCTGAGGATGAATGACCGGGGCGAAGGACGAAGTGCATTCCCCAGAAGACGATCCGAGGAAAAAGGCTCGAGTAGACCCCCGTGGTTTCCCCTTAGACTGATCCTTCAATGCCGCCTTCCTCCGCTGCTTTCTCCCTTGCGGTGCCTCGGGGATAGGGGTAGCATTGATCTGCTCTGCGGTTTGTCGTCCGGCCCTAGATATTTGTTGGCGAGGTTCGTCTTCCCCCTCCACGAACCGGATCGGTCGATGACTAGACGACGCAATATGGTTTGGTACATTCGGAGCCTCTGTACTGGGTGGATAGGTCTGAGGACATGAATTGACAAATGATATCCCATTGAACTTCTGTCGGGACACCTGGAGGCCACGCCGCGTGTTGATCAACTTGCCATCTTGGACGGTTGAGTTGAAGTGATTCATGCTCGTATCATAGGGGGTGAAGGAAATCAGATACTCAAAGAATCTTTGCTTGCGGTAAGGCTGCCATTGAGCATTTCAGGAGAGCTAGTATTTATATTCTGGGATATATCATGGAAGCATTGTAACTCTGCTGTATCAGCCCTAAATCCCCAGACCTGGTTCCTGTACGGGACCAGTGGCTTGACGAAACAAGACTCGCAGACCGTATTTTCTTTGCACCCGGCATAGTGCACAGGAAGGCTGCAGCAGTGCGCTCTGCAGTGAGACCCGTCTTGTGGGAGACTGGCGATCACGATCACGCCGGGACTTAGAGCTAGGCTGTGATAGGAAGGATTGCTGAAAAGGGTAATTTCTTGGCATTGATTCGGTCTGGAAAACGCTGTTAAACTTGGCTGTCTGACTTGACGAAGCCGGGCCTTGGTACGAAGCCGGGGTGGCCATTGGCTTGGGAAGAAACAACGCCATGTGCGTGTTTGACATCCGAAGGGGCAGTTGCCTGGGGCTTCATTGCAACCTCGATCTTCCCAGCAGTTGGTAATGGCGGGTAGTCTGTTCGTACCGTTGATCAGCGCAGCCAATGGACACCAGGCGGGCTACGAAGTATTCTCACGTCAGCAGCCAGTTTGACGCCACCACCCTGTCGGCCTTTGACGGTTGGTGCGACTGCCAGTTAGCTGGCAGCCGGTTCGGTATTGTATCTGTGAGTCTACGGCCCGGAACCTTGTTAGTTATGGTTGGCTGCCGCAATGGCAGCCACGGGATACTTCAGCCGTAGAAGACGTCCCCTTTCATCAATACACGAGCAGTCCGGTGGAGTTCTGCTGAGATGATATTGCCGCTTCTCAAAGTCGTCCCGACTTCCAACCTTCCACTAGGATGACCAATAGAAATAAGGTCCTCGTTCCCGTCGTGCTGGGCAAGTTCATTGGGAATTGTGCCAGGAAGGCGAACAGCCGCGCCAAGACACAGTGCCAAGGTCAACGGGACTGCCTTGTGTGCCTGGCCCATTGACAGTGCCAGGCATCTGATGTTGACCTGCGGGTTGGAGGGCTTTTGTGATGGCGGGAAGATCAGGACGATCTTTGGTACACTCTGGATCTTTGGGTCAAGGCCCATCTTGGCGGCACCAGCTTGTCGGATCTGCTCAAGTCGCGCCTTGAGAGCCTGGTCAGCTTCAACACATTCGGGGTCCAGCGACTCCGGGCTTGCGATACCAAGATCCGATACTCTCACAAACACCCCAGGATTAGACACGTCGACGAGCGATGCCTGTATCGTGCTCCCATCCGACAGAACCAACGTGTCCATGGGAATGCCAGTCGGCAGAGCACGACCGGTCTTGGCGCCAGCAGGATCAAGAAAACTCAGCACAATCTTGGACTGCTTTCCAGGGACACCGTCCATCTCGTAATTGCCATCGGGGCAGTATCTCGGTGGGGAACCAGGCACGACCCTGAAGCGCGAGTGGATGATCTTTCCAGTGTTGGTGTTGAAGATGCGAACAAGAGTCGTGTGAAAGCCTCCCGTCAAATCCAGTTCTATCTCGGGGGGTCTCGTAAGCAGTCCTTCATCAAGGCTGATTGGGCCAATGGCCGAAGACATGTTGCCACAGCTCCCAGCCATGTCGAGGGTCCCATCGTTAACGTCCACCTGCACGAAGGTGAACTCGACGTCAGAGTCGGGCCGGGACGAGGGCGCCACGACGCAGATTTTGGAGGTTGAGGAGATGCCAGATCCCATGCCGTTGAGCTGGCGGCCGCTTGGGTCAGGAGAACCCATTGCAGACGCAAGGACGGCGGGCCATTGTTCAACGGGAGGGAGATGCTGCCGCAGTATGACCAGACCGTTTGATGTTCCCCCACGAGCGAATATGGCGGGGAACGAGCAGGTGCTCATTCTTCGCGCCGCGCGATGTACTTGGTTGCCGAACGAGGAGAGCATTTCCCCGATGTCTAGAAGTTGGCTCGGCGTGCAGGGTGTTGTTGCCCTGGGATGCAGTTCCACAGTCGTCGGCTCCTGCCGTCAAAACGCTAGTTGGGTTCCACAGCATGCATGTTGAGTGACTCTAGAACACGCTGCCAAGGCTGCGCGGCAACCCCCTATGCCCTATGAAGCAAGGGTCTTCGCTGACTGTGCAGGCTCCCTCGTGCTGCATCTGGATTGAGTAAGCAAACCAACAACCCCCTTGATGGCGAGGAGATATGTTGCTCTTGTGTTGCTCGCGCAAGTTCTTCTTTGCTGAACATACATTATGATATTATCTAGGTACATATACGGTCGCGTGTTGTAATCAACTGACATACAATATGTGGGATGCCTGCCCAACTCCTGTCTTTCCAACACAAACTGTTGAGAGTTGTAAACGAGCAATATGGCGAGCGGGTGTCGAACATCGAGTACTGCTCTATTTCAGGAATGCCATCTCCATATATAACCATCCCGGAAAGCGCCCGGGACGTGCGCCGTAGCGTACATGACGAGGTTCAGTCCCCCATGCACTCCAGCTTCGAAATACCCAGACGTCTGCCAGAATCGGATCAGTTCTGGGGCGGTCAGCTCCATACCGGCCCCGTAGCACTGCAATCCCAAACAGGCGCCAAACTCGCGGAACGCGACCCGGCGATCGAGAGGCATGTGATTGATTCCCGGGGGGTCGATGAGGGCTCTGTGCGCCAGCATGATGCTTTCGTTAGCCAGGGCGCGCACCCAATCTTCGCTTCGAAAGAACTGTAGCATCCACAAGCCCATGCCAAAGTCGAGCGGATCATAGCTGACGGTCAGCCTCCTCGCGCGGCTCATGATCAGGCGGTAGGATGCTATTTCGCGGCTGAGGATGCCCCAGGATCTGTCGATCCGCTCGGCGGCCGTTTGAACGAGTTGCAGGACCACAAATCCAGTTGCTGCATCGTAGCGACCCTCCTCAGGCACCAAGATTACCTTCAAGTCAACGGATGCCTTCCGCGCGAGGCGGAGCCCGCCGTCAAAGCCCGTGACAGTGTTATCCCAGCTAATAAAGCCGGAGAAAATTGCTTTGGCGAGCTGTACCGCAAGGCGGTTGTACTTTATCTCGCCTGTTGCCAGGCATAGGCGGTGAGGGCAAAGACCCAGAGAACAAGGTGGTGATGGTTCTGCGGTTTGCATCGTCAGCCTATCTGGTCATGATCAGCCGTCAGATAAGACGGCAGGTACCTACCTGGCCATCGCATTGGCCATTGCATTCATCCTTCGGGTCACCGCTCCGTAGTCCACCTTTCAGTGGCTGCTCGTCTGTTGCGGGATACAGTCGGGTCATCCCATCTCGAGTCTTGCCCAGCACGTTGTGAACGGTATGGACGAGTCGCTTTGCGAGAACGAGATACACCGGGGAGGTTGTCTCTTTCGCCAGCGTGATAAAGTTGATCACGCCGAAGGCATTGGTCAATAGATAATGCCCCCTATGGCCTCTCGCCCCAAGATTGTCGGGCGGTATCCACATATGCCCCTCAACTTCCGTGAGGGTGTCGAACGGGCCGTAGACTCTCCTCATAGCGCACTTGAAGCGCTGGATCTCGACTAGCGTATGCATTGCGTGCTGAAACCACCAAGTTTTCATCCACGCGCCAATTTCGGTAACTGCATCGTTCCATGCCTTGAAACTGGAGAGTCTGCTCCTTCAAGTAGAGTCCATTATGACGCCCCATACCCGCTAGAAGGTCATGGGGTTCACTGAACGCGACGCACTCGGCATCCCGTCTGGGACAAAGGAAATACAGCAAGACGCGTTGTCGTCCACGACCCTCTTTTGTTCCAAACCAAGAGTCCTTCCAGTCGAACCATACCCATGAGCTGAACCCGATTGCCTTCTCACCTCAACGACATGAATATCTCATGCCATGCTTGTCACGCGAGCTGCATCAGCTGGAACGGATGAGATGTCGTTCTTCAGTCGGCTTCGCCTTGTGGTGTGAGAAATATCAGTACAATGACGTCATACCATGCCCAGTTTTTCGATGTCGCCCGTGTTCATCGAACGATCTACTGTATTGTCTTGTAGCGGGCCTCAAGGTCACCTGATCATCGCTGGGTCATCCAAGTACATTTCGCGCTGGTGTAGTGTGTGATTGTTAACGATTACACTGCAAGGCAGCTAGAATGGCTTCAATTCAGAATAACTAGCCAGCGTAGCAATGCATGCAGCTGCCGTTTGATATCTAAAATAACCTGATCCCGCGCAATTGAATCATGAAGTTTGCATGATGATGTTCTAGCTGAGTTGTCTGGCAGTGGTCGTCAAAAAGCCAAAAGGTGGGGTTTGGATGACAATGCGGGCTTACTGATAGCCCCGCACTATCTGATTGGCTAGCCTTTATGCCGGAAGGCACGGGCGTTATTTCCCCGCCGAAGCTGGGAACAGGGGCCATTGAAGCTTCTAGAGGCTACTAGCGGTTGCCATCACCGTCTGGTCCTTCGGGCACCAAACACGCAACAACTTCGTCACACTACTAATAAAAACTTTCCCAGCGTCTGCGGTTCTGCCTTTTTCTTCTTCGTACAACTCAAACAACTAAACGATCAACGATCAACGATCAACGATAAACGAGTCGGGAAATCACACAATCTGTTTTCGCAGCCTCACTTTAGAGCCTGACGTCACACTCGACATCCCACTTTCCATTTTCCATTCGCAGATAATACGAACACAACCACGAAGCTCGAGACTTGATCTCATCAGCTCACGAAGTCAACATGGCTTCAAACAAGATGGAGTTCACCGATAGGGCGAAGAAGGCGTTGGAGGACGCCATGACCCTTGCCGAGCAATACGCACACTCGCAGTTGTTGCCACTTCACCTGGCTGTCGCCCTCATTGACCCTCTGCCCGATCAGAGCAAAGACCAGCAGAATGTGCAACCTGGAACGACAAGCACGCTCTTCCGCCAAGTCATTGAACGCGCCCATGGCGATCCTCAGATTTTCGACCGAGCACTGAAGAAGGCACTGGTCCGGCTGCCCAGTCAGGACCCTCCCCCGGACTCAGTCTCCATGGCACCGTCATTCAACAACGTGCTCCGCAAGGCGATGGAGCTTCAGAAAGTCCAAAAGGACACCTACATTGCCGTCGACCACCTCATCACATCTCTTTCAGAAGAACCATCCATTCAGGTTGCACTCAAGGAGGCCAACGTACCTAAGCCAAAGCTGATTCAAGATGCCATCGCAACCATCAGAGGTACAAAACGGGTCGACTCCAAAACGGCGGATACCGAATCAGAGACTGAGAACCTGTCAAAGTTCACGATCGACATGACCGCAATGGCAAGAGAAGGCAAGATCGATCCCGTCATTGGCCGTGAGGAGGAGATCCGACGAGTTATTCGCATTCTGTCCCGCCGCACCAAGAACAACCCGGTACTCATCGGTGAGCCCGGTGTCGGAAAGACGACGGTGGTGGAAGGTCTCGCACAGCGCATTGTGAACTCAGACGTCCCCGACAACCTTGCGGCATGCAAGCTGCTGTCGCTCGACGTTGGTGCCTTGGTGGCTGGAAGCAAGTACAGAGGCGAGTTTGAGGAGCGAATGAAGGGCGTCTTGAAGGAGATTCAAGAGTCTAAGGAGATGATTGTACTCTTCGTCGACGAAATCCACCTGCTGATGGGTGCCGGCTCATCTGGGGAGGGTGGTATGGATGCTGCTAATCTGTTGAAGCCCATGCTCGCCAGAGGACAGCTCCACTGCATTGGCGCGACAACTTTGGCCGAGTATCGCAAATATATCGAGAAGGATGCAGCATTCGAGCGACGCTTCCAGCAAGTCATTGTGAAGGAGCCGACTATCCCCGAAACCGTGTCAATTCTTCGCGGCTTGAAGGAGAAGTATGAGGTTCACCATGGCGTGAACATTGCCGACAGCGCCATCGTAGCCGCTGCAACCCTAGCCGCTCGATACCTGACGCAGCGAAGACTTCCGGATTCAGCCGTCGATCTGATCGACGAAGCTGCCGCTGCGGTTCGTGTGGCCCGCGAGTCCCAACCTGAGATCATTGACTCGCTCGAGCGGAGACTCCGGCAGCTCAAAATTGAGATCCACGCTCTGTCTCGCGAAAAGGATGACGGATCCAAGGCACGGCTTGCTGTCGCCAAACAGGACGCTCAGAATGTCGAGGAGGAGTTGAGACCCCTTCGCGAGAAGTATGAGCGAGAGAGAAAACGCGGCAAAGACATCCAGGAGGCGAAACTCAAGCTGGAGAATCTTCGAGTCAAGGCCGAAGATGCTAGCAGAATGGGCGACCACAGTCGGGCTGCTGACCTTCAGTATTATGCTATTCCCGAGCAAGAACAGGTCATTCGGAAGCTCGAGAAAGAGAAGGCAGCCGCCGATGCCGCGCTCAATGAGGGTGGTGGTGATACGGGTGGCTCGATGGTTACGGACGTCGTTGGACCCGATCAGATCAACGAGATCGTTGCGCGGTGGACTGGAATTCCTGTCACTCGACTCAGAACATCGGAGAAGGAGAAGCTGTTGCGCATGGAGCAAAACCTGGGAAAGATTGTTATCGGCCAGAAGGAAGCGGTGCAATCTGTTTCCAACGCCATCAGACTCCAACGTTCTGGTCTCGCCAACCCGAACCAGCCTCCGAGTTTCCTGTTCTGCGGCCCCTCGGGAACTGGTAAAACACTGCTCACCAAAGCTCTGGCCGAATTCCTGTTCGATGACCCAAAAGCCATGATTCGATTCGACATGTCGGAATACCAAGAGCGACATTCGCTCAGTCGAATGATTGGTGCGCCGCCGGGATATGTCGGGCACGACGCCGGTGGACAGTTGACCGAGGCGCTTCGCCGCAAGCCGTTTTCTATCCTCCTCTTTGACGAGGTTGAGAAAGCGGCAAAGGAAGTCCTCACAGTCCTGCTCCAGCTCATGGACGACGGCCGCATCACGGATGGCCAGGGCCGTATTATCGACGCGAAGAACTGCATTGTGGTCATGACCTCGAATTTGGGGGCCGACTTCCTCGCACGTCCGACGGGGAGAGATGGCAAGATTGACCCCACAACACGGGAGCTTGTCATGGGCGCCCTCCGCAATTACTTCTTGCCGGAATTCCTCAACCGCATCAACTCCATCGTCATTTTCAACCGTCTCACCAGGAAGGAGATTCGCAGAATCGTCGATCTTCGGATTCAAGAGATCCAGAAGCGCCTGAACGACAACGACCGCAACGTTACCATCAGAGTCTCAGAAGAGGCCAAAGACAAGCTCGGTGCCGCAGGTTATTCTCCTGCATATGGAGCACGACCGCTCCAGCGCCTCCTGGAGAAGGAGGTACTCAACCGCCTGGCGATCCTTATCCTCCGTGGAAACATCCGTGATGGCGAGATCGCTCGTGTTGAGGTGGTCGGCGGCAAGGTCACGGTCATCCCCAACCACCCCGATGGCGAGGGTGGTGAGGACGACGACATGATGCTCGACGACGACGATGATGCGATTGAGGAGATCGCTCCTGATTCGATGGACGAGGACATCTATAACTCGTAAGCACTCCACGCTGCCGCTGCTTATTGCTGCCGCGATGCGATGGTTGCTACGCGTTTGTATTTTTTCCCCCCAGCCAGAAGATGTCTAACAAACACAGCGTTCAATGATAAGGAGTAATGAAAGGAATGGTTCATGAGGTCACGGGATGAGAATTGGCAGCGGTAAGGGGATGTGGTCTGTTCTCTGTTGATCAGTATAGTGGCGTTTTTAATGGACCCAGAAAGGCTAAAGTCCTTGGGAGTAGTGCCAGTTACATACTGCAAAATATTATAGAAATTTGTACATTTGAGATGAATCCTTCAGTTACGATGTGATGTGTGTTGACAACGTGAAATGAAGCTTAGAATTGGAGGTCAAGTCCGGTGCTAGCGGGCCCACCTTTTCCAGCTTTGCCACCCAATGACTGCGAACAATTCATCCCCGTCAAAAAAAGTTGCGAGGCCCAAGCTCGCCATCGACCTCGTCAACCCAACTTCGACGTCGACATTGAAAGCCTGCTCAAACCGTTGCTACCCCGTCTACACCGCGAAAAACGGCCACGAAATAGCGGCGCGGCGCAAGGCCTCGAAGCCGCAGCCATGAATACTCTCCACGCCCCACCGGCTTGTCGCCTGGCGCTCGGCATGTCCCGGCTCACCATGCGACAAGCTCAGCAATTGAGGTTAGCTACCACCGCAGCTGTTTCTACATCTTCGACATTGGCCCCGACTACTACCGAGCAACCGGCACCCGAAGAGAATACACGTGCCGAGCGCGACGCCGAGGAGGGCCGTGTTCATGGACATTTGCCCAACCATGGCCAGAAGATATGGATCCATAATCATACCTATGATGGGCATATCCTGTACTCGTTCCACCGAATAGTTGACGTATGATTTGCCCTCCTTGTACGGTACCGTGGAGGAGAACGATGACACTGACAGGTTTGTGTGGCAGACCAACAAGGTCTACCGACAGATGCCCTACACGGGCAAAAAGCTAGTCCCTGCCAAGCTGAGGAAGGACTACTGGCGGCCAATGGCCATGATCGAGTTTAGCCCTGGGCTCAACGAGGTCGGCCGCAGTGTGTTCCAGAAACTGCGCGAGTTCAAGAAAAGACACGAGCTGGAGTGGGGGCGCGACGACCCAGAGGAGGAGCATCGGCTTTTGCACATGAGCAAACACGAGCGCGGAAAAGCGCTCAATAACCAACGCCCGAACTCTGTTGCGGACGTTGCGGCCGTGCTGGGTGGTGTGGGCAAGGGGACCAAGATGTGGATGGTGGATTGGAACGATTTGGCGGATAAGAGGGTCACTGTCAAGAAGAGGGGGAGAGACACGGTGGCTGTGCTTCAGGAGGCTGAGAAGACGAACAAGAAGAACTTGAGGTTGTTGGCGGGTATGGGCATTAGTGTTGAAGAGGCCGGGGAGAGAAAGTTTGTGGACTGGCAGACGATTACGAACTTGGCCGTGGAAGTAAAGGGCTACAAGCCTGCGCCGGAAATGCCGAAGAAGCATCCAAAGGAGCCAAAGGAGGGCGGGCAGCTCGTGGAGGGTGAGGCGCTGGAGAATGAGCCAAAAGAGGGTGAGAAGCTCGTGGAGGCTGAGACACAGGAGAAGAAGCCAAAGGAGGGTGAGGTGCCGGAGAAGAAGCCAAAGGCGGTGAGGTTTGTGGTGGATGAGGAGTCGTCGATCGACCTCGAGCCACTCAAGAAGCTGCACACTGCTACCATCTACTGGGCCAAGGAGCAGGACCTTCGCTACGCAAGGGAATGGACCGACAACGTCGAGCACGTCGTTGGCTTGCCTGGAGATGGCACAAAGCGGCCGCATCATCTCAACAGGGACGGGATGAAAAAATGGCGCGCCGAGAAGGCTGCCGGGAGGGGGCTACCTGCAGTGCCGGAGCCGGCGAGCGAGATACCTCAGGCGGCGAGCGAGGTGCCCCAGGCGGCGCCTGTAGCGGCATAGGGAAACCACTGCTTGAATAGCAGCGCCGTCTCGTAAAACTCATGTACTTTTACTGTATCACTGTACATCACTGGTAATCTTGGCAACCAAAACGCAGAATAGACAGATGTGGTACCAGGTTCTCTTTAAGACCCGATATTCTACTTTTACCGACAGCAACCAGGCTTCCAAAGTCAACACGCCGTCTATATGTTGGGTATACATGATCCTCCTATTCTCCGTATCTCTCCATTCCCACTTTTCCAAAGCGTACTCAAAACTTCATAGCAAATCCTTTGAGATACTCATAATCTGGAATATTTGCGTTGACACACTCTCTGATAACCTTTGCTGCGTCTTCGCCAAACTTCTCCTGCCACTGCTGATCCTCCTCTGCTTCAGTCGGCGTTTTCTAATCGCTTATATTAGTGACGGCCCCACCCACACATCACCCAAGATACGAGACCCCCGGGGGGGGGGGGGGTTAACATACCATGGCATGCGCTCTCGGCTTCAGCGACGTACTCCCAATCGCATCATCATGAAAGCCGTTCCACTTTTCAAACGCCTCCTTCGCTCGTTGCTGGCTCTCCTCATCCTCCCATTTCAGCATCCCCTCTGAGAAATCGAGACCCACCTCGCAACAATACGCGCGGATAACCTCCGCCGGGCGGTTGAGCAGGTCGTCTGCGTCCACGACTGTGATGCTCACTTCATCTGGGGAAAGAGGGCTCGGGTCGCCGGCGAGCCGAGGACCAATGAGTCTGGCGGAGCGGAGGTAGTCGAATGTGCGACGGACTTCGTCATAGCCTGCTTCGGAGGGGAGGAAGTTGTAGAAGCCTGTGACGGCGTCCAGGGGCGGGACGGTGCAGCGGTAATAGGAGGGGATGGCGCGGCGCGGGTGGCGGATGAGGAAGGTGAAGTGGAACTGGCGGAGGATGGACTTGGGGATGACGGTTGGGTTCTTTGGTGTTGCTCCGTTTGCGCCGTTTGCTCCATTTGCTGAATGTGAGTCGTTGTCCTCGTCCCGGAGCGAGGGGGCGATTTCTGCTGGGGCGCTGTTCGGTGGAAAGAGGTAGTGGATGATGTCTTTGATAAAGACACGTTTTCCCTGGGGTTTTGTTAGTTTTGTACCCTCGAAAATCGAATGCCTTCTGAAATCCAATGGCCAATTCTGGTGGTGAAGCTCGCAATGTAAACAATGACCCCCTAAATCAGGAGCTCGCGACACGCTTGTGTCACGACCCCATCTTCCAGTTGACGCACGCCATCCGCCATCAACCCCAAACACATAACCACCTCTTAGAGCAAAGCATATTGGAATGATGAAAACCAGAAAGCAACAAGACAAACAAACCTTTGCCATCTCCTCCTTTAGCTGATTGACAACTGTCCCGAAGGTAACATCTGAAAACCCGCTCTTTTCCCTCGCCTGCTCGTCATCTGCGTATCTCGCGCTGAGACGCTCTGGCCCAAAATAAAAGGCATCCCCAAATGGCTCATGGATGCAATTGAGATCTGGGCGTGTCATGAACACCTGGTGAAAGAAAGAGTCAGCTCCTATCTCAGACCATCCGCATCGCGAGAGACACAAAGGCGAATGGGGGAGGTTTGTAAACATACCCTTTCAAAGGCAGTAGAGCAGGCCCTCGGATGGGTAGCAACGAAGATTGGTTTATTCGGCATTTTCTTGTTGTTTATTCTCCGCCTTGTTGACGAGATACAGTCGATCCGAGATATGCAGTTTGCTGCAGAACAGGCGTCAAAATTGGAACGGAAATATGTGGAATAATATAAGAAACCCCAACAAAGTCTTACTGAAAAAGTAGAATTTATTTCAATAGAATTAAAGTACATCAAAGGTCCACCCGCACAACTTACTAAATAGAACAAACTTTGCCCGAAACTTGGGATCTCGTGGACTGCTCTCCGCATCCTGAGCCATATTCCCGGATTTTGGCAGCTTTGGCCCTCCTTGCGGTCACATTCAAGGGCTTTCCCATGCAGAAAAACGCGGGATGTAGCCAAGATCTTCAAATTTTCTTACCAAATCGGGTGCAATTGCAACAGCACGTTCTTCGTCATCCCGGTTCCTGGAATTCATAGCGTCATTCTCCCACCGCGTGGCTGTTGAGGGAATGCTGCAGGGAGTTCTAGTTTGGGCGCTATGTTGTCATAATCCATGTGGCTTGGCATACGGCATTCGGTGGGATGCCCCACGGTCCCAGCATACCCAGTGGATCTGTGAGGATGACGGGCAGAGTTTTACCCCTGAGATAGTTGCCACAGCCAATTGCCCGACACAATTCCTAAACGCCGAGTTCCGGGGGTCTTTGGCGTCCGCGGCACGCTGACGGGACCCCCGCGAGCCACAAGATCCACCGCTTCTAACCGGCCGCGCTGGCTACATCACGGAGTGGAGACCGGTGTCGCCGCCTGGGCAGTAAACGTGGACGCATTATTAGGTGAATCCCCTCCCTTCACCATAGGCGACATTACGGCGCACATCCAGCAAGGCCCCCGTGAACATCTCACTGCCGTTTCTTGTCGCTCGTCTCCGATGTCCGACGCGGCTCGCTTCCGTAGCCCGACTTCAGATACACCGACAGCAGCTTCCACGAAACCCAGGCAAAACCGGCGAGTACCACCGCGGCCGTCCCGACGTTAACCCAGCCCGCCTTGTCCAGATCCAGAACGGGCACCCTAATGGAGCTCGTAAGCCTTTCCGTCATCTCAGGACGAGGCTCAACATGCCAGAACACGGTACGAGGGCCAAAAAGGCCGTCATAGCCTAGATTAGCCCTCTCAAATGGGTTGGTCGGAAATTTTGTGCCTTCCTCAGAGTTGCAGGCCCAGAATAACGCAGGGTACGGAATCTCTACATCCTTATACCCTCCGCGGGCGGGGGAAAGGTAGCGAAGATGTAGAGGGACTTCAGCCGTCCACGGTTCAGCTTTCTCGCTTGTCGGAGGCTCGAGCTGCAGCAACGCAGCCGAGCCCCAGGACTTCATGACGTACTCCGGTGCCTCCAGGTCGACGGGCTGCGAGATATATCGCAACGCCGTCAGATTCTTAGAGGCCAAAAACAAGTCGTCGGACAGCTGGTGTCTGTCGGCAAAGATAGTCCTCGGGAACGTAAAGTATGCGTGCGGCGCGCATTGTGCACCCTCGACGGGCGGCTTGTTCGATGCAAGTTGGAGCTGGAGCGTAGGATGGAGCCCGGTCTGCACGAACTTGGCCGAGAAGCCATAGTCGGCATCCCGATGCCGGGACGGAAATGAAAACATGGTCGCCGACGGCTTCGAATCCTGGCCGAGCACGGTGAGGAGACCAGAAACGCCGAGCTCGTGAGCCTCCATCGTGGGAGTCTTCTCCTCCGATAGAACACCGACTTCTGTCCGCACATGCGGTCGGGATGAGGCCTGAATTGCCTGGTGTTGGTAGGGCCATAGTGCAGTGACCTTAAGAGCATGGGAGATGGTGTCGTACGAAACATCAAGGGCGCTCGCGTCAGCCAGCGCATCCAGCCTCGCGATGCAGACGGAATCCCCTGTCCCGCATAGTTGCGCCTTGGCGTAGGTGATGAAGTTAGTCAAATTCTCCAGCGGCTGGAAGTATTGAAAAGCAGCCGCGTGAGAGAAACGATCTGACGGTAAAGCGGTGAAAGACTCCTGTTTATGTGTCAGCTACAGGCGCTCGATTCTCAAGCCGTTCGATCTCGAACGGGAAAGGTAACCAACAGTAGGCGTCGTGCAGGCAACACTCCCAAAAATCTCCCCCAGCTTCAAACACAAACTATCCGATGTAGTGGCCTCCTTCCCCGTTCCAGGCGTAAAAAAGAGGTGAAATCCCGGTGGTAGTCTGGCAAGAAGCGGGCTGACGGTGTTGTAGGCGACGGGGCTCACCCATCGAATGTGCAGCTCGTGGGACCCTTTCAGCAAGGTGCGGAGCTCACTGGAGAGCTCGTCCAGCGCGAACGTCAGCCGCTCCTCACGCACCGCCTGCACATCCGGCCCGCTGATTTCGGTGCTTGAAACTTTGAGCGACGAAGGCTCCAGGGAGTGCCCCCGCTTCTGGATATAAGTGATTCGCTCGCGCATGATGATTTGGGGTGTGCAAGAAGGTGGTGAATGTGAGCAGCGACCTCGAAGTGCCAGCGACGCAGGCACCGAAGCTCAAGCCACACGAAAACAAAACAAGGGTTAGGGTTGCGGTGAGCCCCTGAGCCAACCCCTGAACAGGTATGTACGACAAAAGCATGACTGAAAGGAAAGTTGAGGGCAATGTTTCTTCTGGACAGATTACATCACGTTGAGAAAGTTCTACTACGGTTGCTTAGAAATATTTGCGGATAGCTATTCTCTCGATCCATACCTAAACATACCCCCAGGGGGAACTTACACTTGCCCCCACAAGCGAAAAAAAAAACGCCACATTCCAATAGAATGTGGACATGAAATGTTGTTTCGACGTGGGCCTGATTTGAACAGACGCTCCCGAAGGAAATAGATTTCTAGTCTATCGCATTAGACCACTCTGCCACCACGCCCCTTGATTGGTAGTGGATGTCCTGCGCTCGCTTATATGGTCACGACTCAGACAACTGGACGGTCAGGGTCGGGTATAGAAAAATATTTGGCAAGTATGTACGGTTATGGGAAGTATGTACAAGATAAACTATGTTCAGAGAAATAAAACCCACCAGCTCAATAATCCCTCTCAGAGGCACTGAGAGTAGTAGTCGTTCTGGTAAGTGCACTTGAACGGTGCTGCGCAGACGAATGACTGAGTCCACTGAATACCTCCGCATTGTCCGTACCTAATGACCGCCTTGTTCGCTGGCAGAGCAAGGATCTTCTGCGAGGCGTGCTCAGCCGCTGTGACGATGTAGCTGGACGGGTTCGTCGTCGGAGTTCCCGGGAAGATAGAGGCATCGACGACAAAGAGGTTGTCAGTGCCATAGACTCTTGTGTCAGTGTCGACGACCGCAGAGCCGCCCAGACGGCCATCGTCACGACCAATCTTGTTGGTTCCCATCCAGTGGTTGGCCCGGCGGTTCGAGTAAGAGACGACCATCTGCTAGGGTTAGTGGCTTGAATGTGGCAGAGGTTGGGAGAAGAACATACGTTATTGACATAGTCGGCGGCGCTCGTGCTGGGATTAGGGTGCTGCCAGGTCAGACCCTTAACATTCTTCAAGGCGTTCTGTACATTCACGATGCCCTGGATGACAGCGGCCTTGTCGTTGACATCCTTCAGATACGGCGCGTCTGAGACGATAGTTCCGAGGCTGGGAGTAATGGTCATTCTTCCCCTCGAAGTAGCACCACGGCCGAGATACTGACTCATAGTCATCGAAACTGAAGAAAATCAGTTAATCTCACAGTCTTAAACTCTGGGAGTAATAGGGTACACACATCCGTTGGGCGTGTCCAGGCTTCCCTCCACTCTGGCGGTCCATTGGAGTTGGCGGACGATACTATCGGATCCCTTAATCTCCTCCCAGAACCTTTTTCATGTTAGCAATATAACTTTGACGCATGAGCAAGGATATCACTTACATAGGGCCAATATTGGGGGCAGCTTGAGCGAGAATTCCCGAGCGGCGATCTACAAATTATCAGTGAGCTATTGGCAACCAAGACGACAAGATAGTGATGAACCTACTCAAATAGTTGCTGGCGTCCGTGGAATTAGGGGTGTTCCATGCCTCGTAAAAGTCGTAAAACTTAACATCCGGGTGCGAGACGACAGTGTCGGTCTGTGAATGAGAGGTTAGCAGGATCCCTCGAGAGATGACACTCCAGATCAGGGCTTACGTTGACATGATCATCCAAGTTGTAACCAACAGGGAGGTTGATCCAAGAATCCGCGGCGACCATAGTAGGACCGTCAGTCGAGGCCTTGACAATGTCCAGCTGATCCTTCGGACCAATACCGCTCCTCAGAAGAAGCTTGGCACTACCGAAGGTTCCAGCTGACAGCACAACACGGCCTGATATGCTCGTGACATTGATAATGCCCTTGTAGCCACCGTCTCTGAAGGCTTCGACTTCGACACCGGTGATATGGCCTCCCTCACGGATGACACGCTTAACCGCTGTGTTCAACCACATCTTGAAGTTGCCGCGATTGCTGGCGCTGGCGAGGTAGGTTGCCAGAGGACCCCCTCGCTCGCCACCGGAGAACATGAAGGGGCTGTGGGCGACAGTTCTGTTCTTCTTGTCCGGAGAGTTGTTTGCTGTGACCTCAGTCCATCCGGAGCTTTTCAGTCCTCCGGAGAGGACATTGAATCCCTCCTGAAGGTACCGCTTTCCGTCAACTGAAGGCGCATCCGTGCCGGGAATGCGAGAGAACACTCGGTTAATGGCTGCCTTTACGTCCGCGGACTTCCAACCCGCAGGGAAGAGGTAGTCCCAGTCAAGTGCGTATGGCTATTTGTTCGGTCAGCAATCTTTGGCCTGATTTATGTTACGATGAATCCACGACATACCTTAAACCACAGTCCTGCGTTCACAGCAGTGCCGCCACCAAGAACACAGCCAGCCATCTGATCAGTGTCTGTGCAAGCAATGCCGGTAGAGTTCATCCAGATCTGGTTACAGAGACCGGGGACATCGAATCGCGTGAGATTGATACCAGTCAGCCAGTCAGGCTTCATGCTGCCGCCCCAGCGACCGGTTGATGCGGGGCCTTTCTCAATGAGCAGCACGCTCTTTCCGGCCTCGCTCAGCTTGTCAACTAGCGGAATGCCCCCAGCACCGCCGCCAATCACGATGTAATCGAAGGTTGTGCCTTTGGGGACCGGGACCGAGATAACATCCGTTTCGACTGCACCCGCACAGGTTGGGGTGACAGTCTTGGTTGCCTTAGCAGCCCAGGCCGTGTAGGATGGGTTAGCCGCCTTCGCATCGAGCACTGCGCCGAATATTCCCATGCCGTTGTCATGCTGGCCGAGCGTAACCTGGTCTGGGCAGGTCGGGTTACCGGGCGAAGGAAATGCCTGAACCCACCCGAGAACGAGGGCGCCGCTGCTAGTAGCAGCACCGCCAGTCTGACCATTATGATCCCACTTGAGGCAGTTTTGGCATCTGAACACAAGGGTATAGTGAGTGGCGTTGATTCTCGACGAGATTTGGGTCACCTTGGCACTTCCGGTGTAGAGAGCAGGCATGGTATATCCGCTGGCGATGCGCAAGGTCGTATGGATGTCGTCACCGTTCGGCCACGCGGTCAGGAGGAGCGAGTTGGTCATTGGGCCTCCCAGGGAGACGCCGCACCATCCCGTGTTCATTGCATCCTTGGAAGAGCATTGCTGACTATCTGTTAGTAGACGTTCACAAAGAGAACCCGGAGAGGACCAACCAGATACCCGATGAACTCATCAGCGTCCACGGAAAGACCATTGGAGGGGAGGGCGACACCAAAGTTGAAGCCACCCTTTGTCTGAGAGCTCTCGCTGGCGATTCTCCAGCTGTTAAACACAATACCGGTCTCGACATCAGTAAAAGTGGTCGGCTGCGGTCCTTGAGCCAACACCGAAGGCAAATCTACAATTCTGCTATTAGCCTCAAGTTTGTATCACGCTTCACGGTGGATTCTTGCTTACAGGCTGCTCCCACTGAAAGGGCACCTAGGATGCGAGAGATGGACCTCATGATGAACGGCAGAGAGGATCTGTGTCCGGACTTTGTTGGGCTACTACGAAGAGAGAGAGAGAGAGAGGCTTGACCACGAATAGTCGAACTCCGGGGGCATCTTCCCATCGTTAAATAAGACATTTAGCAGGTCGTTCTCGGCCCGCTGGAAATGCGTCACTCGGGAGCTCCCACGCTCGCCACTGGCCGCTGGCCGCCGTTCCGTGGAGAGGAGGCACTGGCGAGCCGGTAGGATGCTGGGGTGGCAACAGCGGTAATCTCGTCCGCAATCGCGGATAGATGTAACCACAGGGCTCCATCCGGGGGGATTCCAGGACGTCCCACTAGGGGATCTTACATAAAGGGGCTAACAGAGGAGGACGGCGATTGCGCGTTGAGTACTGGGAATGCATGGAAGAGGACCCCGGAGAAACCTCCCCACACTACGCATCGAGTTTCGCCGCCCGCGACGCTGCATTGCGCCGTTGGATCGGCCGTTAAGATGCAGGTACAGTGCATGTGGAGGAGGGGTTGTGCCCAGGTTCCTGGGAAGCACATCCCGCCGTGCCGAGAGCCATTCCCGAAGCGGCGCGGGCCCTGATCTCCGAGCCCCGTCAAATCGCCGCATCGCCGAAGTCGAGAGCGGAAAGTGACAGTAATGATCGCCCCGGGGAGTGAATGCCGGAATTCGTGGTCATATGCCCTGTGTACCCTGACATATGTCAAATTTGACCCAAATCTGGGGACGAGGTTTCTGGTACCAGATCTCGCACTTCCGGGTCGCTTGTGGTCGGCATGACAGGAATGACGGGAGCCTCTGTTGGAGAATAGGTACCTGGGTACACACACAGTAGGCGCGGTGCTGTGCTGTGGACTCGGGAAATGCACGTCATTACCAGGAGCTCTTGGTAAAACGGGCAACCAAGAAAGCCCAACGAACCTTCCACGGAAAGCAGACATGGAATTTCCGGGAGGACTGAACTGTACCCCGTGATCCTCTTTGGATGCACCCTCCCCCCGGAACGGAACCCCAGCTTGAGTGTGTCAATCTGTCTACCAAACCTCCATTTAAAGATTTCCATTTTGCCCTGAATCTTTACCTTGAACACACTCTTGCTGGTTATTTGCGAACAGGCTCTGCCTTCGGCGAGAGGGGACAATGAGCGGCGGAGGATGTCGCCAAAATGAGTGTCTCGACTCCCTCCTCTTTCGACAACCGCGCCATTCTGCTTCATACTGATCTGAGTATGTGCAGGTGTAAGAAGGATCAACTTGGGTACACACTACATGCCTCCTACGGGCCTACTAGTTCCAAGGGAGGCAACGAAACCACACTCATTTCCAATTCAGCTACATCGCCCCTCGCCCCTTATTCGACATTGGTTATAGGAAACCTTGGCCTTTGCTGGTGTAACGTGTACCCGTTCTCATCTTCAGTCTCCACTGCTGAGGCTATATTAGATTTTGCCTTGCAATACAGGAAATATTTGGCAATTCAGGCAATCTCGAATGTTTTTTATTACCTAGACGGTCACAACCTGGAACCTCCCACAAAACTCAAACAATCTCTTACAAAGAAATGCTCTCCAGCAGGAGAAAGAAGCAAAAATATAAGATTCTTGAAGAAGTCTCCACAAGATGACAATATCGACGACCCACGCGCGGCTCGAACGCGCAATCTTTGCTGCCGAAAAGCAACGCCTTACCATTTGGCCAGCGGGCCTTGTTTTCTAGTGATGAAGAATATGCAGCAACTCCAGTGCCTCTGTAGAGCTGGTTCGGCCATTCAAGCGTGATAATATGAAGATCACCGCAGCTGTTGGCTAAGCACGTGGGATGGTGGTGGGGGTCTGGGCGGTTGCAGTTGAATCAGGTGCATGTACCTTGTCCATCAACTGCTAATGCGCACATCGGTGTACGAGAATCAGAATTTGAACCATTACTAGTAATGGATGTTAAAAGAAGTTCAAACATGGGGACACTAGAACGAGTTGAGTTATAATTGCAGTACCCTTCATAAAGTGTTCCGCTACGAAGGCTCGCCTTGGCAACCCAGGAAAGTATTGATAGTGGGGTCTGGCTTATTACATTGCGTGGCTCATCGTATCTAGGTACGTATCTTGGAAACCTCTCTGGGTCAAATGGCGAGTCCTTTGCCCCTTCTTATCAGGTAGCTTCCAATCGACTTGCATGAGCTAAAAGTGGACTTGGCGAAAGAGGCACCCCTGTCAACGCTCGGATGATGACGCCCTATCCAGTTCTCAACGTCAGCTACGAATTTCACTTTAGTTGCTATCAAAACAGAATGAGCAGTATTCAACGCCTCTCACAGTCGAAATGCTGTCATATATTGTAGGCTTCTTGGCGATGGTGTTGTTCCTCTACAACCCCGTCGTCCAGCTGTTGGGGCTAGCGCCTGAGACACACCAAGTCTTACGGACACCCCGGCCACACCTCAATGAGGAACTCCTTGCGTTGGAAAGCCGAAATGGAAGCAGCAACTGCTCCCGAGATTCCCGATACTCAGTGCATATCTTCTCCCGCGATCCTCTAGTTCTGTATATCGAGAACCTTTTGACCCCGGAAGAGCGGCAGCATCTGCTTGATATCAGGTTGGTTGCTTGTACCCTGTGGACCCACCGTTATGCTGGGCTTGAGCTGATCCCAGCATTCTAGCAACCCCCTCTTCAAGCCATCTACCATAACTGATGATGGTGGCGCCTCGACACACCGTGATGCTACGGTGCGAGATTCACAAGTGGCTGTCATTCCCCGAACCGATACTGTTCGATGCATCGAGGACCGGGCACGCGCCCTGCAAGGTTGGCGGGATGAAGTTTGGCTCGAGCGCCTCCGGGTTCAGCGTTACGGGCTAAAAGGCCATTACGATCATCACTTTGACTGGAGCTCAAATCGCGGCGGCTGGGGCCGCGTCAGCAGCTTCATGGTGTGGGTTGACGACGACAATGGAGAGCTCAGCGGGGGCGGGACCGAGTTTCCGTTGTTGAGACCCCGGAACGACACCAGGTGGTGCGCCTTCATCGAATGTGAAGAGCAAAATTTTGATGGTGGTGCTGGAAAGACAACAAGTAATGACGAGAATACCGGAAAGCCATCTTCTGTGGAGTTTAGGCCTATACCCGGAAATGCTGTTTACTGGGAAAATTTCCGGTCAGATGGCTCCGGGAAAGGGTATCAGGAGACCTGGCACGCCGGGCTCCCTGTATTGAAAGGAGTCAAGGTTGGTTTGAACATCTGGAGCTGGGGAAGAATTGACTAGCGCAGGAAGACGACAGTCAAAATTTAATGCGGCTCTTCAAAGAGCTGGGGTCAACAATGAAGTGTGGCCTGGGAGGGTGTGCCACTGCGGCCCCCATGACGTAACCCTGCGAAAGGCAACTCGTAACTCCGTCTTCCTCCGACACAACAGAGGTCAGCGTTACCCGGTTGAGTCACGAAAAGAGAGCAATGCTGACCGGAGCAGTCGCGGGTAATAATGCAAAGATCCGTTTTAGGGATGAATCTAGTCGGTTGAGTCACCCAACCAAAGCGCATGTCTGTTGGGTCGTCCCTACTTTCGTGATCCCGTCTGATAGCGCAAGACTTGGCAAGCCTCGACAAGACGCTATCGCAAGCACCCCGCAGACTAGGTGGCGAAACCTTCGCTGCCGCCTGTCAAGAGCAGTACATCATTAGACGGGGGACTCAATCAACTGCATCAGGTCCAGGTAAAAATTGGAAGATTTTTAAGCAATTTCCAACCTGCAATCGCGGTTTGCAACACGCGCTGTCTCGCTGTTGCGATAGGTAGCTGCTTAACTAAGCCTTCTCGGTAGTCGGAGCAAAGACCGTCCGCCTAGGAATCCCGAGCTCATCACCCCTGTCCTGCCGCATCTCGATATCCACGCGGCACCATGGCGACCTGGATCAGACGCTCGACCCATATGCCTGATGAATTTGGCGGTGATGGGTGACTGAGGACGTAAAATACCATACTGGGACCCGGAGCTCGCACATTTTGCTGGACCGGGGCTGTCTCTGTTCCATTTTCTGCACTCCTTGCCACACTGAGCCGGGGTTCGGTCGGAGTAACACGAGCAGACAACATGTCAACATCGCCCGAAGACCCCCCCACCGAGTCAGGGGCTCCCGACTCGGCAGCTACCGAACCGCTGGCCTGCACTAGCTGCCGGAGCCGGAAGCTCAAATGTGAGGATACCTCCACCCCGCTTCCGTCTCGCTGACAGGACCGCTGTCCGTCTGCCGGCGCCCGAGCCGGTGTAAGCCGACTTATCCCCGTTTCACCTGCTGACTTGCCACACATAGGCGACAGACACAAGCCCATCTGCACTCGCTGCGCGAAGGTCGACGGTGAATGTGTGTACCCCGAGTCTCGGAGGAAACCAGCATTTAAGCGAAGAAATGTCAAGGAGCTCGAAGAAAGACTCGGTAAGCCCCCCCCCCGACCCATATCCCTGCTAAACTCAAGTCACTTAACACTTGAATCCCACAGCCCAGGTCGAAGGTTTTCTCAAAAACGCCGGGAAGCCGGCGGGGGCTGATGCCTTTGGCGATGGCCCTGAGAGAGCTGGGGACCCGCCTTCTACCACAAGTCCCGTCACAGAACAAGACCCAGAGCTTAACGATTTGTTTTTTACCAATGGCTTCACCAATAATCCACAGGACTCGAACCCACCTCCAGCGTTCTCATCGCAGAGGCAAGACAACCCCTTGAATTTCTCAAGTCGCGGCTCCGACGGGTCGGGCTTTGGCCAAACTGGCAGCGAGCTGTTCGGGCTCGGACGGTTTGAGAGCCTGCCGCCCTTTAAGATGATTGAAGATTTGCATAACATCTTCTTTGAGGCACAGCAGAGCTTCATCCCCCTCGTCAACCGAAACCGTTATGCGCAAGCATTCTATGCCACAGCACCACATATGCGGCCGCCCATGTGTCTCCAGTACGCAATGTGGGCAATGGCAGCAAATGGCCATGAGAAGTACAGCCGGTACTACGACATCTTCTATCGTCGTGCCCGTCAGTATCTGGAGAACGACGAGCTCAAGGTCCGTTCAGACCCGGGTGTACCGTGAAGTGTTCTGACTTTCGAGCAGGGCTATGGCGAGCATTTTGTCACCCTGGCCCATGCCCAGGCATGGGCTCTCATTGGCACAAACGAGGCTCGCTGCATGCACTTCACCAAAGCTTCCATGTCCTCCGCAAGATGTGTGAGACTCGTGGAGATGATGGGATTTCATCGACTCGACGACCCGTGCAAAGAGGATAACCCGATAGCACCAACGATAGACCCGCCCAAGGACCTGGTGGAATTGGAGGAACGGAGGAGAGTCTTCTGGGGCGCCTTCTGCATGGATGCTCACGCCAGCATTTCGACTGGGTGGCCGACTCTCGTTGATTTGAGCCAGGTTCGTATTACCCATATGGCTCTCATTCAAGGGGGAATCGCCATTGACTATTTATAGGTCACCACCCGTCTGCCATGCTCCGAGGATGCATTCAACAGTGGAAGAGATGAAAAAGCGCCGACACTCAAGTCTGTCTTTGAAGGCTGCCAGTATTCGACATTCGCGGCTACCGTGGTCACCTGTCACATCTTTACCCAGCTGTTGAAACATGTCCATCGGCCTCTCCCCGATGACTGTCCCGAAGACTATCAGCGAGGGAAATACTGGAAGAGACACCGAGAACTTGACAATATTCTCTCCAGTTCATTCATGTTTTTGCCGGAGCGCTTCAGGCTGCCCAAATACTGTCGCGATCCCGTCGCCATCTTCCAGAATCTCAACCTCCACGCCTCCGTAATTTGTCTACATAACTCGGCGTGTGACAAAGTTGACAAGTTCAAGCTACCTAGCCACATCAAGGAAGCAAGTCAGATGAGATGTTTGACGGCGGCCTACGAGGTTGTCAATATCATGAAGATGACGAGCCACGTGGGCGCTCGATACGTAGGTGATTTCCAATGACTGATTGCTTATTGAGGGGGTATTGACATGTCTACGAAATAGAAAACCCCCCTGGTTGCGCTGTCGTTGTATTGTGCCGCGTCCGTATTCGTTTCCCGGGCGAAAGAGGACTCGGAGACGGGCGCTATCGATAACCTCTTGTTTTTGGTTACATGTATGGAAGCTATCGGACGACAACATGTGATAACGCGGGCTTATCTCAACCACTTGGTGCTGGATATCCAGTGCAGTGGGATTGATATCCAACATAAACTCACCCTTCTATCGACAACAGAGATACACGCTGGGTGTGGCTATAACATCCCTCTACTTGCTCGCAGTTCCGCATCCGTCCACTCACCACCACAGCCGCCGCCTCCCCTGAGCCGTCCTCTTCTTCCGCTCAAACCCAGTGGCGCCTGCCCCTTTGCCCTCGAGATCGAGAAGGAGGGCTTCGAGGCCGCTGCTACTGACAATCCCGCTGTCGACTTTGCTGACACCGACGCCCCTGGGAGCAAACGAAAACGAACTTCTGGACCTTCTAATGCGAGCAAATCACCAAAGGGTGGTGATGCTGCTCCCCTATTTTGTGCCCAGAAGGTGTTTGAACCAACGGATCAATCCTCGGCACCGAAGCAGCCCATCCCAAACCTCGACTTCACAGCTGGAGCCGGGACAGACTTCTGGGCGAACCTGGTTGGTAGTGGCGGAGGAGGAGGAGGAGGGTCAGCCCGACCTGTGCGACTCCCTCACCGAAGTAACACCCCGTCGGCCACCACGCCCTCTTCAGAGACGACCAACAGCGGACCGGCCAACACCACACAGGAAAGCATGCTACGCTTCGCCATGATGGGCATGGGCTCGTCGGAATTCATGTTTGAGAGGACCGTTGCCCCGGCAGAATTACTCTCAACTACCGCTACCGCAACGAGGGACACGACCGCGGGAGATATGATGGCGGATTCGCCGAACCCGTTCCAAGGAATGGATCAATGGGATGGCATTGTCGACCCGCAGCTCTTTTCACAGATGGCTGCGGCCTTGTTGCTGCAAAATAGCGGGAGCAATAGCGCCGAGGGCTTCAGCCCCCCGGAGGATGACTCGGACCCGTGGACACAGCTCCTGAACGGAGCTGGTGGTAGTTGGGATACCAGAGGAGGAGGAGGTGGTGAATGAGTAATTGTGACTTGGTTTTGGAGACACCTTGGTGTATTTTTTCGTACAATTTGGCTTCGAGGCGAGAATACGCAAGGATCAAGGGAACAGCAAAGCGCATGGAAGTTATGGGTGAATCGGCGTGTACAATAACTACGGCATTGGATCTGCCTTTAGGCAAGGGTAAACACAACGGGGTTTGGCGCAGAAGAAGTGGTTTGGGGATATGGTAAAAGGGGGAGGGGTTTGGACACGGGCGACACCCCTAGATGTACCACCAGACTAGAAAACACCCCTCATTTGAATTATGGACTGATATTAGGGCGGGCTTCCATCTAGGCAGGGCTGCTTGAGTACCTTTGTAGTGTGCTGCCTTGGTCTTAGCGATGGTTAGGTGTTGCTTTGCAGTAAGATCATTCAGGGTTCTAACGGCTTCTAAAATTGCCACGGTTCGCATCCTCAACACATTACTGGACCGCAGCCTCTAAACATCAAACAGCGATAAGGAAATCGCTATGGAGGCGATTTCCTGCCGAGGTTTGTTGATGGGCTTTCTTTCTGGGATGCAACAGCAGTTGGGCAGGTGCAGATCAATAACCTGAACCCGCAGTTTGCGTTTGTGATTTAAGCATGGATGCTTAAAAGGCAAAGACCTGGTCCTCGAGCTTGCTGACGGGACGGGCCTTCTTGAAACCCAGGGCTTCAGTTGTCTTCTTCAGGCCGCTGATCATGGGCGGTGGGCCGCAGAGTAGGATCTTGACGTCGTCGGCAGGCTTAGGGAGCCATTTCTGTAACGGGGTTAGTTGATATGAATTTTCTGTCAAGGTGGATAGACATACGATGATCATGTCAGCAGTCACATAGCCGACACCGCCGGTCCAACCTGCGGGCGGCTTGTCGAGCACATAGTGCACGCGGAAGCCCTTGTCTTCGGCGGCGAGAGCATCGAGGTCCTCCTTGAGAAGGATATCCTGGGGCGTAACGTTGGCGAAGATGAGGTCGACCTGGGTGGTGTCACCAGCGGCGCGGCCACGGATGATGGCGCGCACAACCTGCAGCATGGGCGTGATACCAGTGCCGCCAGCAATCATACCAAAATGCCGTACCATGTTAGGCGTGTAGACGAAGGCACCCTTGGGCCCCTTGACGCGGATCGACTGGCCCACAGCGAGCGACGCCATGTGCTTGCTGATATTGCCCGTGGGGTACGACTTGATCAAAAGGTCGAAGTAGCCAGGCTGGTGGTCACCCGAGATGGGCGTATAAGAACGTACGATCTCCTTGGAAGAGCCATCGGGCTGCTCGATCGCAGCGCCGATAGAGATGTGCTGGCCGATGGGGAGTCCGAGGATAGAGTTGTAAGCGGGAAGGGCGAAGCGGTAGCTGGGATTGAAGTGTTAGCCGCTGGCTTGTTCCATGGAGCAGAACGGGAATTTACATTGCGACGTTGTGCGAGATGACAGTCTTCTCCTTGAGCTCGAACTCCTGGAATGAGTCGGGCTGGAGGACCTTCTTCGGGACTGTGGCACGAGCAATCATCAGCGGTGGGTCGGGGGAGAGAGACGAGGGACTGTGGCATACGGTTGTTGTAGTACTTCATACTACCGAGCGCAATCGCGACCAAAACCGCATATGGCGCCCATTCCCTCTTGACAATGATTGTCCCAATAACGAGGAGGCCGCACGGAATGTATATTCCATCGAAGTACTTGCGCGCAAGTAGCGAATCCCGTGCGTCACTCATCTTATCTGTTTCTGTAGCTCGGAGCCGTCTAACTTGATTCCTCAATTGCTTGGAGCTCAGTTGCTTCCGCGACAGCTTCTTCGGTTTCTGCAGGTCGATCTTCTGCCGTTGGCGTACGCAATGCCCGTCGAGGAAGTTTGGCCGGGGGGACAGATGTCAATGGAGTCACCTTGAACTCAAATGTATGTTCAGATAAAATATTATCTGTCAGGAAGGGGGGGGGGGGGGGGGTGGCGCGAGCAGCCGATGGGGGCCGAGTTTTTTGCTGCTGGTAAGGTCACTAAATCTGGGCCCGAGCTTCACCAAGACTTCGTTATTTTGTGGGCTAGGATTGGTTATGTGCCGTTTCCTTGTGGTACCCAAGACAATATAGGAGAAATATGAATAATCTACGCAGATCATATGAATAAGAATTTGACTCCGGAGATTCAATATTCCCTCGATGATAGACGTTGGAACCTGCTTTCTGTGAATCAAGAAGTGCCTTCTCGACGAAATAGGGGTAATTCGATGACCAGGGTTAGGGCTATTGGTGGCAATTTATTGTTGAGACGGTTAACGACCAGCCCTTTGCTGTCGAATAACGTGCCAACCACTCGGCCGAGAGTCTAACGAACCCCGTCGCTGCCGCTTCCGATCAACGGCAGTTGTTTTGACACTTCTACGTTACCCTCTCGCATCTTCTCGCATCCGCTTGTCCTACAGTGCCGCTATATTCCGAGTACCGACTGCGTTTCTAGTCGAATGCCGCTTCGGGCAATCAGCAACTCTGATGCTCCACGGCTTGGTTCGTGTCTTGAAGCGTACAAATCACCTACCAGGGTGCTACTTGTCCCGCGCCAGGGTTGCATCCAAGTGGGCATTACTGTCGAGCGGCTCAACTTTGAACCCCAACCCCCACCGTCGTCAGTTTAGGGCTGTTAACCGGCAAACGAATTCCAACATGGGCGAGAACATAATGCCGGAGGAGGTGCCTTTCCCCTTGACCGAGGTTGACAAGTGGGTTCTTTCACAAACCGATGAAGAATATACATACCACACTTGGGATGAGCTATGTGAAGTCATTGGTATGGACCGCCTCGACTTTGTACAATGATCTGCTCTAACGCTATCCCAGAGAGCAATGAGCTCCAAGTCCTCAAGCGCAAGCCGTCCGATCTTCGGCGGTATATGAAGTGGACCGCTGAGACCAAGGCGGAATATGGTAACATGACGAACTACCTCCTTGCGCATCGCCTGCCCAAAGCCTGGGGGACACCGCCTTTCACGCCCGTATCCCAGAAACCTTTCGAGGACCCTTCCGACTACCGGGTACTAATCAATGACTGGCCATATGGCTTCACACCTGGGATAACCCACATGGTTGTCTGGACTCGGACTACAATACCGACCGACTCAGGCAAAGGTGACATGACCCCGGAGAGCCGAGACTTGGTGGCTGCGTTCGTGAAGCGGTACTTCGTAGATCGCCTCGGACCAGGCGGCGAGGACCGTGTTGTATTCTTCAAGAACTGGGTATCTCTCCAAAGTGTGCGGGCTCTTGAACACGTCCACGTGTTGGTAAAAGATGTCGACCCCAAGATCATTGACGAATGGACAAGGGGGCGGGCATGGCATCAAGAACCGGTATAGTGTAGGATATATCTGCACCAAGACCCACAGGATGTTGAAGAATAGAGAATCCGCCAAAATAATCTTAAGCCGCTGCTCGGCGCTGCTTCCGATTTCCCGCGGGAGCTCCCGTGCCCGCACCCGCACCGTTCATTCCACCGCCACCCATTCCAGAAGCCATCTGCTTGGCAGCTGATGCAACCCCAAAGAGCTTGTAGGCGCCGAAGACGGGAACAATCAACCACATAAACCAAGCCCAGTTTCCGAACAGAGCCACAAGAATGGCGGCTGCCCAGGTCACCCAGATGACGTCGAACATGTACTCGGTGAGGCCTTGGGCAGCGAGATCCTCCCCAGACTTCTTGAGCGCGTGCGTGGTGGGGTCATAACTGGGACGTCCAGACCACTCCAAGAAGCCCTGGCAAACAAAGCTGGGGACCGAAGCCAGGAACCACCAAAAGAGGGACCGCGATCGGAAGAGAAAGTGGAGGGCGAGGAAGATAATGTTGACGGCGAGCGATCCGATGTGCAGGTTATTGAGCGTGGCTGAATTAGACTTGGCACGGTCCTTGCGAGCTTTCTGAGCCATGATGATGAGAGATCCCTAGTAGGTGATGTGGTTTTGAGCTGAACTCTTTATGCCAGTGTAAAGGTGACGTGGTGTCTTGAGGTCGAGGCTCAGGATGGAAGCTTGAATGAGATTTGGACGGAATGGCAAGGGTGTCAATGTGGGCCCCACACCTGAGCCACCTTGGCTTGAAGAAAGTCTCCGATGAGCATTCCAAGACAAGAGAAGCTCTTGATGCTAATCGCATCTGAAAGATGCAACTTATAGCACTTCGCCTATCGAGAGCTCTATGTTCATTTGTTCTTGACGTCAATCTCAGCTCAACCTGCCTCATCCAAAGTCTGCCCGGTGTCACGGGCCTCTTCGAAAGGGGAGGCTGAAGCGCCATTTAACTCGTGGCTGGGATCGGTGGCTGACTTTGGGGTTGCTCGGCAGGTCCAACCGCCCTGTGTTCGCCCCAGCCAATCATTTGCGCGCTTCGCCATCAACATCGCGAGACAGCAGCCAAAGGGACTCTTGACGCTCGTCGATTCCACCACATTCTGCCATTCTCGCTGGCTCAAAGTCTGGGGCTGGAATCCTCTTTCGCTATTGGACTTGCATTCCGTCGAGGAAGTCATGCATTTGGCCCGCTAGAGCATTTGACAAGACCTTTTCAGTGTCTGCAAATGCTTGTTTTTTTCCTGGAGGACCCAAGAGGCGACTGTTGAGGCGAGCGATTTGACCTGGCATTTGCAATCCACAACGTCGCGACCCGGTCGAAGGGCCTTTTGCTTTCGACACGACATTTCAATAACGTCTTGCGCATTCCGCTTTTCGTCGATAATATTTAATCCAGCAGCAGCATCGACCATCTCTTTGCGCCCACATCAGGCACCCCGCGATTTGTCCTTGTGAACGTAGTCACATTTCACGGTTTTGCCCTCGCCCTCGCCCTTGCCCTCGCCATCAGCCGCAACGACACCGTCGTTCATAGCCCGTCTTCCTTCTTGGAGACACCGGGCGAGCTTTGAATAGCCTCACGCCCAGCTACATCTGAAGCTTCTATTCTCCGCGATCCCATGGAACACTCTCGGCGGTAGCATCGAAAAAAGAACCAGTCTGGCGTACCGCGCTGGCCCCAAGATGGCGCCCAACAGTGCTACGATCGCTGCACTGTTAAGACAAACCATTCATTACCATCTCGACAACTTCGGGTACGAGAACGCCCTCTTCTTCTCCGAACGTCTTCTGGCGCACGAGCGCGTAGCCGAATCTGCTTTCCTACTCGCTCTCAGCCACCTACGACTCGGCGATCTTCGGTCGGCATGCGAATCCAGCAGACAGTACGGTTACCGAGGCACCCATCTTGGCTGTGCCTTTGTCTTTGCTCAGGCTTGTCTAGACCTAGAAAAATACAAGGATGGAATTACGGCGCTTGAGAAGGCAAGGCCCTTGTGGACTGCTAAGTGCGCTATGGGGAAACATACAGCCTCATCTCGGTCCCCGTATCCGGATGCAGCAGCCGTTAACTGCCTTTTGGGCAAACTGTACCGAGCATACGACGACAAGAAGAAGGCTATACAATGTTTTGAAGATGCCTTGAGGAGTAATCCTTTTATGTGGGACGCGTTCACCATCCTCTGCGACATGGGAGTCGATATTAGGATACCAAACGTTTTCAGAGCAACCGATGGTTTTGCTCGCAACTTTGACCAGGAACCAAGCATAGCTGCTGTTGAAGCAAGCGCCTGCATAGCACCCAGTGCGCCCGAGCCACTCCAGAAGAAGTCTGTTGCACACTCGGTAAATCATGATAACGACCCGTTTGAGCTGCACCGGTCTGCTGCCTTTCAAGATGTCTCGAGTATCAACAACAATGCGCTATTCGCCGAGGTGGAGAATGACCTGATGGCGAAGATAGTTGCCGCGCAATCACGATACCCTACCAGTCAAGGGAGTAGACTCGGGCCTGACGGGATGGCTACGCCGCCTGCGGCCCCTTCTGCTGCCCCGGAACCCCAGGTTCCCCACGTCGGTTTTACCTCGGAACCACCGCAAGCACCAGCTCGCCGGACCCGAACCGCTCAACCGACAGAGCCGGCCAGCTTTGGTGACGCCCCTCCGAGGATGAGCTACCGTCTGGGTACGAGAAAGAGGGAGAAGGGACACGACCAAGCGGGGGATCTCTCGGACTCCATAATGAGGGGTTCGGCGCTCTCCCTATCGGCAACCGAAAGGAAGCGCACAGCGTCGGGTCACCCCGTGCAGCCAAGAGTAGCGAATGGCGAGGAGCCAAGAAGAAGTGCGAGACTCAATGTTTTCCCCAGAACGGCGACAACCAAGTCTGCTGCGACAACCACCACCGTCGGTGGAACAGCTACCCGCGAACTGAAAAAGGCTAGGCCCCAGATCTCGCGGATTATGCGACCCGGCTCGAGTGGTTCTAGCGTGGGAAGGGTTGTGAGCGGCAACCGGAAACCAGTCGAAGAAAGCAGTATGGACATCGACCAAGTGGATGCTCCACGAGCGAGGGAGCTACCTGTTGTACAAGCCCAGCCACAAAAGCCGGTGGAGCCCGAGTCTGTGAAAGTTGACGAGGCGCTGAGATGGGTCCTGGAGCTCTTGAAAAAGATGGCCTCTGGGTACTTGTCAGCTTCTCAATTTAAGTGCCAGGAGGCACTGAATACTTTTACATCGCTTCCCCGAAGTCACCAAGACACTCCGTGGGTTTTAGCTCAGATGGGCAGGGCACATTATGAGCAAGCAAATTACGCCGAAGCAGAGAAATTCTTTCGGCGCCTACGGGTCCAAGCCCCAACACGACACGAGGACATGGAGGTCTACTCGACAGTCCTTTGGTTATTGCGGAAGGAGACGGATCTTTCGTTCTTGGCCCACGAACTGGTTGACGCGGCGTGGGATTCGCCACAAGCCTGGTGTGCCTTGGGGAACGCCTGGTCGCTGGCATGCGACCATGAACAGGCATTGCGATGTTTCAAGAGGGCGATACAGCTGCATCCAAACTTTGCCTATGCGTATACCTTGCAAGGGCACGAGCATTTTGAAAACGAGGAGTACGACAAGGCTCTTACATCATACAGACATGCGATCTCAGCGGATAAGCGACACTACAATGCCTACTATGGAATCGGAAAGGTTTACGAGAAACTGGGCAACTACGACAAGGCGCTTAGCCACTACAACGCGGCCTTGATGATACATCCGAAACATGCGGTCTTGAACTGCTGTATAGGGACGGTATTGCAGCGGCAGAAGCATATTGTCCAGGCGCTCACGTATTTCAACAAGGCTGCGGAGTTGGCTCCCAAGGCACCGGATGTACGACTCAGAAAAGCACGGGCCCTTCTGGCTACCGGGCAGCTGAGGCTAGCGCAACAGGAGCTTTTGATCCTGCGCGACTTAGCACCAGACAAAGCCCAAGTTCATTACCTCTTGGGTAAGATGGCGAAGGCTGTACACGATAAAAAGTCGGCAGTTCGTCACTTTACAATTGCATTGAGTCTGGATCCAAAGGTAAGATTCAATGAGAACATCTCGAACGTCGAGTTTCTGTGCTAATCCACACAGGCAAGTCCGGAGATCAAAGGAGAGATCGAGGGCCTCGAAGACGACGACGTGCTAGACGACTCGATGATGCACTGATGCCACGATTTGATGAAGACGACGATGATGGATGGTTGAGCTGATGTTCAAAAGGAACAATTGGTCGCCCTCAACCTTTCTGCATTGGCTGCCACGGCAGCCCAAGAATTGTAGCCGCAATGCCGGCCATACTCATGTACTCGGTGTGTTTTGGTAGTGTCCAGGATATGTTATGCTGGGATGAAATTGTCCCAGACAAAACCGTGTACACGCCAGATCAGCAATACCAAATATACAATGACCTTCGCGGGGCTTCAGCCTCGACGATTTTAAATACATACCATCTTCGTGCTCGTAACGTGACATCATCAAACCTCTCCACGAAGCCAAAGTCGGAATGTGTCGCTACTACTGTGCATTGGTATCTTGAGGCACACCTTCAAACTGAATCTGGCAACAGAAACCCGCAGTATGCTGCAGTACAATGAGTTGGAGGGCTGAGTTGCCAAGATCAGCGAGGATAGGACTAGCATATGACATAGCCGCATCATTGGTTCATTGCCTAGAGGTGTTGGCTTTGAAGTATGCAATCACGTGTACGGCTACAGCATTAGAGTCTCCCCTTGGTGTTGAAGAGTGTGGGTGGGCGGCTATAACTTGGAACGCATCCGATGTGGCCATCCGACTTGGCAGCTCAGACGCGTCGACGTGGGATGATGACCTAGCAGATGGGTTCAGGTGTTGTCTGTCTCGGTAATCAATAAAATTTATGCCCTCCCGCCATCCCGCAAGATATAATGAGGCCTGGTGCCCTGTTGCCTCCAGCATTCGTTAAATATTTCGATGTGGCCCTCAAAACGCATCGCGTGCAGGAGGGAAGTGTTGAAATTGGAGTCGCGACTCACGAATTGGAACAAGGCCCGTGCGCCATCACTCTCTCGGCAAGCACGGACCATTGCGGCTCCCCTTTTTCCAAACACTGGGCCCCGCAGCCTAAAAAAAACAAAGACCAAGCAGCAGCGTTTCGGGCGGTTTTTGCTAGCATTTACCACCCCCAAATTCGAGCATTTGGACCGGGGATTCTACGACGTGAATTAAAAGAACCAACATAACCCAAAACTGGACTAGCGCGCTTTCCGAAAATCAGCAGCAGCAGCACCCCCACCCGCTGATTTCCAGGCTGCAACTGGAACACCTATTTAATAAAACCCCCCAGCTTTCTACTGCAACTACTTTCTCCCCTCTTCTCTCTCGTGCCTTACCAATTGCGTGCATTCTACATCACAAAGTACCATCAACCTCATCACGATACGGGATTTCCCATCAAACAAAACACTTTCACATCTACCCAATACCTTCATCAAGATGACTGGACGTAAGTTTCATAATCATTTCCACTTTTGTCATCGCCTGCCGCGATTTGCCGTTCTCGTCTCGACGCATTTGCAGGTTGGCGGGGGGATTGGGGCGCGGATGCACTCGCTTTGGTGGGGCTCTCAGTCAAGACGCGTCGAACTACCACCGCGTCTGCATTGCACCACATCCTCATCCTGCCTGCAGTTGCTGCATTCGAATGCGCGATATTATCGGCGATACTTTCCAATGAGCTATTACTGACATACTTCACTTCTAGGCGGCAAGGGTGGCAAGGGCCTTGGAAAGGGCGGTGCCAAGCGTCATCGCAAGATTTTGCGCGACAACATCCAGGGCATTACCAAGCCTGCTATTCGTCGTCTCGCTCGTCGTGGCGGTGTCAAGCGTATTTCTGCCAGTATGTTTCCTCTCAGAACATTGTTCACTTTGACATCATACTGACCACCGATCTACAGTGATCTACGAGGAGACCCGTGGTGTTCTCAAGTCCTTCCTTGAGGGTGTCATTCGTGACGCTGTCACCTACACTGAGCACGCCAAGCGCAAGACCGTCACATCGCTCGACGTCGTCTATGCACTCAAGCGCCAGGGCCGTACTCTCTATGGTTTCGGTGGTTAAGCGGACTGATCACTGACGAGTCGCTGGGGATTGGGTGTTTTGCAAGGGGTTGGAGAGCATGGGTGGTTATCCAATGCATGAAATCCGGCATGTTTTGATTTTTACAACTACCAAGGCGTTGGGGAAACGGATTCCGGATGTTATGAAACCTTTGGTCAAGGGATATACGACCTGGGCGTCCATGGGAAAGGGTAGTGCACCCAATGAGCATTGAATTGAACAAACAAACCAATATCGACAGCGTATTGCAAAATATGTCCATGCTGTCTTCACCGTCTTCGTGAATCTGATCATAAGACAGACGCTCAATCCCTTGTATACTGGCTGATGCCTTCCCTCGCTAATCAAGCACATGGCTGCTGGGTATCATAATTTAAAGGTATTTTCTCCCCGCCGCTGCCACACGTGCGCGGAACACCGGGCTCTTGATTTCCATGTTGACTTTGTAAAACGGACTCATGATAGCCTTGACGTAGTTTTCGTGGACTTCGGTGAAGAAGTTCTTGATCGCCTCCTCGGTCTGCGGACTGGTCGGGTTGGCGCCGATCGACGTGGAGTTTCGTGTCGTTCCGCCCGTCGCGCCCGCCGGGTTCAGGGGCTGGTGCAGCAGCAAGAGCTTGACGTTTCCGCCGGTGATGAAGCACGAGATGTAGTTATTGAAGAACTTGTCGATGGCCTTGAGGTAGCTGCGATAGAAGGTATTAGTTCAAGGAGCGGGAGAGGTTGACGGCGCCGGCGAATGAACCCTGAGGCGGATTACTCGGGAGAGGAGGGAAGAGGCCATGGGAAAAAGAAGGGTAGATGCCACGTACAGCTGGTTGCTAGTCCACTGCACCTCCTCAACAATGTCCAAGCTGCTGTGGAGGATGAACTGGTTCAGATGTCGCGCCTGGTCTGTGAATCGTGACTGGCCATCGCCGCCCTGCTTGCTTGTGCCAAACTCATATTCGAACAGCGGGTTGTCCTGGGTGCCGATGATGACAAAGTAGTAGCTCATGGTTGCTATCGATCGATCATCGGGGTGCGTCGGTCATGGTCCAGCGGAGGATAGCGACCAATCTGCTGCTGGTGATGGTGAGGATTGGCCTTTCGTTCGGGTTGTCGTCGCTGATGCGCTAGCGCTGCAAGGTCACAGGTGGTGGATGCCTCGCACAGTGGGGGGCGGGGCCAGGGGTATGAGCTGCGGGCCTGCTGCCGATGGATCCGCACTGTGATTGGGTGGTGCCAGCCGGGTCTGCGATTTTTCGATAACCTGAGAACGTCGGCGCGAACCTGGTCTGGCAACTGATGAAGCTCTCACCGCGCCAAACATGTTCGGGCCCTTCAGAATCACCAATCCGTTGAGCGGGGGTCTTCTATGGTAAGGACTGGATATTTTCAATGGCTCTTTCGAGGTGCGCTAACCACCGTCGGATCGAATAGGAAGATCCCATGGCGACTTTCGCAGCCTCAAAAGTATCGACAGCGGAAGCGGCTCCGGGCCGTCGACGATGTTGTCGCAACCGTCAGCGCGGCTCTGGAAAAGAAGGGTGAGACGCTAAAGCAATTAGAGCGATGGGAGGCCGAGATGCCGACTGAGGCCGAGATGCTGCCCAAGGACAAATACACCATGTTTGACCGGAAGGCCAAGCGATATCGCAAGGGCATCCACAGTTCGTTTTCTTCTGCCACCCTGAATATTGATCTCCTGCTAATTCGCTGTTCAGAACTGCCCAAGTGGACACGTGTGTCCCAGAGACTCAACCCGCCGGGATACTAGACAAGAGGGCCATTGGCGGCATGTATACTCTGTGTATCGATATGGAACTGATTGTTTGGCGTTGGCGAAGGGCACCATTATTGCACATATGAGCTTAGAAATACGGAGCATTTCAGTAACACTCTGCCCATACGTTCCCCATCTGAAGCTTCGCGGGTGTTCCCAAAACTGAAGCATGATGGTTGTGATCTGGGCAGTACGCCCGCCGCAAAAACAATGAACAAATAAGCATTTCCCTGGGTATTTTCCATATAGAACCCAACCAATCTGTGTACATATTCCCCCGGTTCACTATCTCAGCCGGCCAAAATCGGACTCCTTGTCCCTCCTCTCCACCTCTCTCAAGCGTGCCTCCTGCTGGATCTGTCGCCCTAAACCACCGCGGCCCTCATCGAAATCCTCCCGGTACTCGTCGCGTACTTGTCCACCTGACTTTCCGCGGCCATACTGACGGCCCTCTTCGAAACCAGGATCTAGGTCCGTTCTGATGATGCGTTCGTCGAGCTTGGTGCCACCGATGTATTTCATGCAGTCGAGCGCATCCTGATGAGTGTAATACTCGACGAAGCAAAATCCACAGGGAGTCTTATTAAAACGGTCGAGTCCCATAATCAAGCGCTTGATCTCGCCGCACTTTGAGAACAGCTCATAGACTTGCTCCTCAGTGGTGTAGAATGATCTGTGTTATGGATGTGTTAGACAGCGCGCCAAATCAGGGCCAGGAGCGGAGAGCTAGGCTTACAAGTTTCCTACGTATAGCGTCGTCGCATCCTTGAGCGGGTCATCCTCTGGCTGTTCGGGCTGCATACCCACATCGTCCTCATCGTCGCGGCGGTCTCTGCCACCTCCACGGCGTTTGTTCTGCGAATGTCAGTGACCCTTGCCCAATGCACCTGAATGGAGCGAAAAGGGGACGGCAGTGGCGCTCCTTACCCTGCTGTTGAAGTAGGCACTTGGCTTGTCCAGCCGGTCCACAGTGCATCGTTGCGAGCCCATTGTTGCGATGTGTGGTGAAGAATCTCGGACTGCTGAACGGTTGAAGATGTTGTCGCATCGACCGCAACCTTGAATGGAAAGTGGGTCCTGTTTGCGGCTGCAGCTCTTGCTTGCCACAAAGCAAAGCCGGCAGGGGGGGCTGAACGGCATCAAGAACGCGCTAGCAGACGCTAAAATCACTCCCCAGCCAACTGATCGACGAAAGCTCATTGCATTCCCAATTCCCAACCACGCAGTCTTAGGCGCAACTGTCCAAATAACAACGCCAGCTCGATTCTATTTCCGCATTCTACCACCCTTCGAGATCCTACCCGTCAATGTTTCGTTGACCGCCAAAAATTGTACCAAGGACACGGATTGCCCGCGTACATGCCCAAGATCAAAAGCTTTGCGCCAGGCTGGCTCAACCAGCCAGCCCCAGGCCACAAGCTCTTCGAGCAGTCCGTCGACGACTCTAAGCTCCCCGCGGGTCTAGCATATCCCAAGAAGTGGAAGCCAGGCCCCCGGAGGACAATCGCTCACCGTGGTACTGAGATCTTCGTCGCCGTGGGAAAGCAGATTCGATGGGGAGATCTTGTTCACCTCAAGGAGAATTGGGAGTCCAAACCCTCGCGCTCTGTCCGCGCCCGGAGAGAAGACACCGACGGCTCCTTTGAAGTCTACGATGAGGAGGCAGCAGCGGGAAATACGCAGCCTGGAGTTGGCGAGGGATACCGAGTAAGTGCCAGCTCAGGCTGAGACCAAGGAGCGGAGAAGCTAACCTGGATCGCACAATGGCAGACAATCAAGACCCCGGTTGCGGATGACATCCGTCAGCTGGTCATGTCACCTCAGCAAGACTTTCTAGCTGTCCTGACTCCTCATACTGTTCATATCTGCATTCTCCCTGACTCCTCGCACCTACACGCAAACGACAACACGCCCTTCAAGCCGAAGTTCTGGACCTTGGGCCCCACCACTCACGTAACTTCTAGGTCGGCAGTCATTTCGGCAGTATGGCATCCTTTGGGTGTGAATGGCTCGTCGCTAGTAACTGTCACCGAGGATGCCGTGGTCCGAGTGTGGGAATTGGCAACGAACGACCGTTGGACATTTGATTCGCCGACGCTTGCTGTTGATTTGAAGAGATTGGCAGACGGGACTTCTCTGGACCAAGATTTTGGTGTGTCAACATCGGCGACGAATAAAGTGTTCTCCGCCGACTCGTTTGACATGGAAGTGGCTGCTGCGTGCTTCCCTGCGCGGGGCTCTGGTGGCTGGTCCTCTATGACATTGTGGATTGCAATGGTCGGAGGGGATGTATATGCCCTTTGCCCTCTCCTACCCCAACGCTGGGCACCGCCTCCCACGTTAATCCCATCACTTTCGGTCTCAATCGTCGCCAGGGTCGCAGCAACGGAAGACGACCCGGAAGTTTCGGCCGAGGCTAAGATCCTTGCCCAACAGCAGCTCGAGTGGATGTCCGACCTTGACAATCAAGAACCGAAAACGGTGGAAGTTCCATTCTCAGACTTTCCTTCAGAAGTATACGCACGCCCTTCACGACCTGGAACTGTCCCAAGACTTCAGGGGCCCTTCCAATTCGAGGTCAATCCGGATGACGAGCAAGACGATGAGGTTGAACTGAAGGACATCTACGTGATAGGCGAGAAAGCTAACACTGCCGATTTGATGATGGGGGAAGATGAAGAGCTGGACGTCGGTGACGAGGACAGAAACGGCTTGTCACTCACAGTCATCTGCCTCCTCTCCACAAGTGGTCAGGTCAAGATTTGTCTGGATATCGACGGAGTCGAGGCAAAATGGCTTCCGCCTCGGAACAAATCTAGAGCTAGGCTATTTCCCTCGCCATTGAGGCCCCCTTCGTTGCTCACGTTTCAGACCTTCGACACAGTGAAGCCAGCGGAGCTCACCACTGAGAGTTGGCCAATGTTTAGCGAGGACATCACTTCTCGCTATGCCTTTTACGTCACACACCCCGCGGGCATCACACACGTTTCTCTGGCGCCCTGGGTATTCCGACTCGAGAGCGAGCTTCAGGGCGAATCGGGAGCCGGAGCCGAGTTTCGGATCGACCTTTTGGTGCAGGGACAGGGTTCGTCTAGGGACCGAATCTACACCCAGCAGCCTGGCCAAAACGCGCTCGCCGCAGCCTTAGCGATGAGTGATCCAGACCTGGGCCATTTTATCTTGTCTGCAACCCTGCACGATCCCGTCGCCCTCTTCTTCGACACACCCGAACGCGATACCTCGCCAGTTCGAGAGGAGACTCCTCAACTTATCGAGCCAAGGGAGCCGGCTCAACCGCCCATAGTATGGGAGCCGCGGCCTCTGTTCCACCCATCGGAAGCTCTGGACCAAAACAGCGGCCTCCCGGCTTGGCTCGACCATATCAAGACCGGAAGAAGACGGCCGGTTCTGCAGCAAGAAGTTCGTATGTCTATCGCGACGCTAGAAGTTTTTACAGAGGGGCACCGTCTCGTCAGCACCGAGGTATTTGAACTGAATAATGCCGTTGCTGAGCTGTTCAGAAAATGCGAAGCCCTTCAGTCAGAGCTGCAGGAGCAGATTGTCAAGGCGAACGAGGTCAAACAGCGAATCAATACCATCAGTGGAAATGAGTCAGGGGACGACGAGCCGGTCTCGGAGGATATGTTGATCAAGGGGCGGCTGCGGATGGCAAAGGAAAGACAGCAGGAGCTGACTAAGAGGATGGACAGTATGCGAAGAAAGCTCGGAAGGGCGACAAGCCGAGAACTCAGCGACAAGGAGAGGTCGTGGATGGACGAGGTGCGGGCCCTGGAGCACACTATCCTTCCATCGGAGAAGAAAACATCGACACCGTCGAAGCCAAAACAAACCTGGGAACGATTCGAGGAGATCAAGGCACTTCGCGACGCCTTGTTTTCACAGGCGGACCAACTACAGAAGAAGGGCGGAGAGGGAATCGGACACGAGGGCGCTGCGTCCCCGGCACGTAATCTCAAGATTCCGGCGGAAATACGCAAGGCGAAAGTTGCGCAGGTTATGGGCCTGTTGGAACGGGAGACTGCGCTGGTGGATGCTGTGAAATCTCGCCTGGAGAGACTTAGTGTTGGTTAATAGGTTGCCAGTTCCGGAACAGCCACGTTGAGGGCCACATAGGAAATACAATGAATGAATGTCTGGAAGGGGGTGAGGTCGCGAGACGCCCGTGGATCCGTACATCATCAATATTCTGTGCCGATGTGGCCGGGAGGGGATAGCAGCTACAAGATCCACCAAACACCGCGCCTCATGCACCTCAGTTTGCGTCAATGCATTTCCTTCCGTTTTCATAGGAGAACCCGGAAGGTATGATGTGAAAGAAGAGGGCGGCAGTCAGTCCATTGGACGTCATCGCTGAGCGCTCAGTGGCAAAGGAAAGTTATCCTGTCGCCCATTCTCGAGGCCGACGGCAGTGGCACACTATGGCTGTTTTTGGTCCAGTAATGTGGAATTTACAAACTGTGAAGCCCAATAGGAACCTATCGGCCATGCACATAAGGGAGCTAATTTTCGATGCTGGGTAGAGTGTCTAAGTTCTCTTCCATAGGTTGGCGTTTTTGTCTGCCTCCCGCTCAGCTGCTACTACCAGACGCCGCTGGTCACATCACACCCAGCATCAGTACTGTGGCCACAGCAGAGTGTCTCAGGCTCGTTTCTCGACCTGGTGCTCCCGATCCCGTTTTCCAAGGGCCGGATTTACTGTCCCGATCATGGGCGAGGGCAAGGATCGCATCTACTGTTGTGCAACTCAGGCAAGTAGTATCTTTCCTCACTCCCGTCGCATAGACACAGACACGGCAGCTTTGAGCGGCCGGTCCGGAGCAAGCGCCCATGCGGACGAGCCACATCCGCGTTCAGAGGCAACCTGCATCATTGTTGCAACAACCGTGTCGCTGTGATGTGGGACGTGGTGGGCTCTTACCTGCATCTCATACATCAGGCCGCACCCCAAATGCGGCATCATCGTCGTCTCGCTGTGTGCTTTAGTGCCCACGGTGGGGTATTCCGCGTAGGGGCATCACTTACGTAGCCTTCGGGAAGTCGATCGTGTTAGTGTTGCGCGGCATTCTGTCTGGCTCACCTTGCTCGGTGCTACAGCCTCACTTTTTTCCTCCCCGAATCGCAGCGCCCCTGTTTCAACCAACGCTCCCGGCTGTTCCCGTTTCGTACCTGCTGGGGATCTTGGTGGTTGTTTGCAGGCTGTTGTTGGGAGAGTGGAAAAAACCAATATAAGTATGCGCTCTGCCCCGAGCCCGGCGCCATTGCGAGGGGGAGCAGAGGACTCCAAACCCATCCCAGGCCTCATCACGCGTGCAGATGAGAATACCCTTGCTTCGCCTCGACCACCCCTCTCGTCCTCTGCTGTCCAGTCCGATATCCAACAATATGGCACCTGTGGTCACCCCAATCAACCAATACCTACGGGAACAGACGATTGGTACGTTCCCCCTTCACCGCTAATCTGCGCCGACACTTCGACCTCACACCGCCTCCTGTGTCCGCACCGTAACTGACCGGACAACTCACAACTCACAGAAAACTGCGGTTTCCTGAGTGTTCCGCATGCGAAAATCTACCTGATCGTAGCAAAGGAGCCGCTCGGTGGCTTCAAAGCCATTGCAGCCAAGGCCGAGGACGGCCGTCGAGAGGCTCTGCTGTCCGAGTCGGGGGCAAACGTCCAAGAAGCCCTGCAGCGGCTCTTCCTGCGAAGTGCGGAAGCAGTGCAGCACCATATTACCGCCAAAGGTTTTGATTTCGCCCCGGAAAAGGATGACAGCGATTCCGACTTTGGCAGCGTATCAGGCAGGGCGCGAGACGGCGATGATGCTTCGTCGGATGAGTCGCTCTCGGACAACGAGACCGTCTCGGTAGCCTCGACCTCGAAGGCAAATCACTGCTCGCGTAAGCAGAGGCAGTCCAGCAAGTCCAACAACGGCAAGGCGCCGGCACCGACCAGGGCGAACACAAGACGCCCGAGATCGCGCTCACGGTCGCCTTCCACCGCCCGCTCCAGGTCCGCGTCGAGCTCAAGAGCCTCGTCTCCGGACGCCTCGCACGGCCGTGGCCATGGGTCGGATGCCTCCCATGTCCGTTGGAGGGTCCAATCCCATCCCCATCCCCATCCAGGATATGGCGCGCAGATCCGCCCGCCCTATATGCACACTCCCTGGCGAAGCGACCCGAACCTCCCCCGGCAGCCCTTCGTGATGCGCCCGCCCGTCTTCACGGGCAATAACAACAGCAACCCAGGCTATCTCCATCACCGCATGTTCACCGCCGGCCCTGGCGCAGCCCCCCCTCCCCCTCCACCCCCGCCGCCGACCACCGCGCAGGCCGCTGGCCCCCTCCCCGGGTCTTCTTCCTCCTCCTCCCCTTCCAACACCCCCACGGCCGCCGCCCCTATCCCCGCGACCAAGGTCTTCCACGACATCTTCCCCCCCGCCCCAGCGAAGCCGCAGAAGCCATCGCCCCCTGCTGCTCCGGGAAAGCAGCAGCAGCAGCAAGCTCTCGTCCGTGATGTCCGCCTCCGCATTCGCTTCGAAGGCGGAAAGAAACCTGAGCGTCGCGTGCTTGAGCAGATGCCCCTCACGATGCGCGGCATCCATAATGCTGCGGCCGCCTACCTGCGGCGTCAGCCCGGCAACCCTGGATGGCCAGCACGCGTGTCAGTCCGGCAGATCGCTATCGGCGACGCCGAGTACGATCTCAGTGGGTATAGGGGTGATGATCTGCGACCGCTGATGGACTCGCATTCCTCGTGGATGGGAGTTGTAGTGCCTGAGGTGGAGGTGGAGGTCAGTGCCCTATCTCCCCCCACGCCCCCCGGTGCGGTCGCGCCTTCGGGCTGCATGCCGGGCCGGCCACCGAACGCGAGTGGGTTTTTCGCCGCGGGGGCAGAGCATCCGGCTGCGCTCCCAACGCAGCCGATGTCTGTCCCTGCAGCACCAGTGTCGAGGCCCAGCCCGCCCGGTGGTGTATACCAGGACTACGCGGGTATCTAGACAGGCACTTGCCGGCGGCATACCAGAGACACGCAGAAGCATTAGATTGGGTAGAGAAAACGGGAAGATGGCAGAAGCATGGAGAATAAAGACTTGGAAAGCAGCAACCTGAGCGAGTTTGGTTTTCTTCATCTTTTTTGGCTTTTGGCTTTCTATAGCGCCGACAATATTGCCCGCTTTTCAGATACAGATATGGTCTCCATCATTTGTCTCTACATCTACAACTACACACATGGCCCAGAATATGGGCATTCGTTTAGGCTAGATAGAAAAACATACCTACTCCAACGGAATTATCCCCCCTTTTGCTCCTTTCTCATGCCTAACTCTCCGGCTCCTTCTTGAAATGTAGCGAGATGAAAACGCGAGTCAGAATCCGTCCGGCTGTGGCTCCCGGGGAGGGGGTACAGGAATAATGGTCAACTCTTTTCCATACACCGCCCCAGTTACATCGATCAGACTACAAGATATGCACACAGTAGCTTCCCATCCCACAGAACCCAGTGGGAACCTTCTGGAACAAACGAACAAGCACGTACAGCCAACACATCTATGTTCCGATGATTTACTAGTCCGTCTCTGTCGTACCGATCATTCCATTTCACGTTACACTGCACACTAGCAACGTAGGTATAGGTCACCTTGGCGAAACTGACACTCTGGGTCAGTAAGAGCCAGACAAAATAACTCGGCCGGGTGTAGACATTAAAATATGTGGCTTTGTCATGCCGTGACTTTGCCCTGTTGGCAGAGCACAAAATGTCCTTGGTTCCCGACGCACTACAACGAAACTACAAAAGTACTCTACGAAGACCTTCCCTCCCACAAAGGGAGAAAATGCGAACCAATCGCATCAAGAGGGCATGATAAATGCTCAGCAGCCAGGCGCGCCAGGCTTCCAAGACAGTTCCAATTGCCCAATCGCCCTGTCGAGATCCAACCCTTGCGGGCTCGTCCGCCACGAGGCTTGATTACAGCTCCGTGGTTCGACGATCTCGACTCGATCCGGAGAGTCAACCTTGTCCTCTGCCCCAAAACATCCCACCGCATTCCGCGCCGGCCGAAGCAAATGCACTCCAGCACGCCGTTAACCTCACATAATTCTCTCGGTTGCGCAGCATCTCCACCTTACTTGTTGTCGTCGCGCATGAGACGTATGGTTTGTGCAAGGCTTCGCGGTTGCTACGATCATGAGACTCTGGTGACACTGAGAAAACAGTTGTGTCGTTAGTTCTCCCGCCCATCTGGCAGGGCGAGCAATCACAAACGTCGCGAATCTTTGCAAAACAACGCTCATACCGAATGAGCATCAAGCCTCCCGTGCTACAACATCCCGCCCCGGGAATACCACGCCATAATTTGGTTTTATTTCGGAGCGTCGCCATCATTTCCGAATGTTGCCTTGACGATCAGCAGTGGACGTGGTACGACGACGACGACCCATTGGCGCCCGATGGTCGAGCCACCTCAATGCTGTCAGCAATCGACGTCGTTGGGCCTTTGTTTCCCCATGCGCCATTCCTCTCCAACTGAGTTGAGAAGCCTTGGGAATCGTTAGCCGTCAGCTGAGTGGCAGGCTGGCGAAGGCTGTAGTCGGGACCGGCCGATCCGGGACCGTTGGCGCCGCCGGAATAAGTGGGGTGGTAGCCGCCGATCATTGTGTTTGCCAAGCCGGGAACAGGGGAGCGTGGAGTAGGCCTTGACCAGCCAAACTCGGAATCGATCGGCGTCTGAGGCTGTCTAGCCTCGGAGGCAAAACCACCCACATAACCTCCCATCATGGTTTGCGGTGTTTGGGCGCCCTCGTCGTACATATTGTGATGGAAAGGCTCATGTAGCCGCTGGGCGGTAGCATGATCTCCGTGACTACCCGCACCATACCCGCCCAAGTAAAGCGGCCGATTTTCTCCACTAATTCTCTGCTTCATCATCCTCTCAGCGAGGTCACGTAGCTTCTCAGGGCGAGCGGCAGCTTCTTCCTCTCTCCGACCCCCAACACGCCACTCTTCTTCGCTACCATCGAAGGGGAAGGTGCGAGCAAAGACACGCGTTGCCAGGCGGGTAATGTGGTGAGTTCTCTGACGTTCGATGACTTCCCTGTACATTATTATCCATCAGTATCGTTGCTCACTGCAAGCCTCAAGAGACCGTAGGGGGGAAGAGGGAAGGGGGTTTCTCACAAGGCACCCTTCTTCTCCTTGTAAATCCACTCCAGTAGGGCCTTAACATCCTGGACGTCAATGTCCTCGTCCAAATTATCACGGCTGCCTACTTTGCCGTTGAGGGCCTCGTTCAGAGCAGTAGCGAAGGTCAGAGCGCCGCCTTTCTTAAGATGTACTCTCTTGCAAAGCAGAGCCAGTACGGCTTGCATCTCAAAATCAGACCAGTCACGGCCTTCGCCACCTTCGTTGTCAGTGACCTTGAACTTGTCGCTGGTTTTACGGCGACTTCCATCGCCCTTGGTAGTTCCCTTCTGGGTATCCTGGCGAGCCTGGGGATAGTAGTCGGCAGACGTATTATTCGCGCCCTGGTAGTTGGTAGACACGCCGTAGCTACCCTGAGACTTGCTATAAGGCCCTTGGCCAAAGCCAGAGCCAGAAAGGTTCCCCCAATCTCCGTCCATGTCTTCAGCAGTATGGAGTCGATCTCGACCGTTGGCCCAAGGTCTGGCTAGAACAAACGTCAGTCTAGGCAATGCCACAATCAGCTCACGTCGATCTAAACATGACTTGGAGCCTTAAGAAAATAATATCTTGCCTTTTGTCTGAACAACCTGATCAGAATGAACCCCACAGCTGTCGACGGCGCAATTCTCTCCAACTGGTCCATAACCTATGGGAGTAAAGTTTCGTCCTATAGCTTCCGATTTGAGATGGAAGGCGTTGCGCTCAGCAGTATAGGACAGTTCGTCCGAAGAAAGTGAGTGGAAAGAGGTTGGACGGAATGATGAGGCGGTCACCAACGTAGAAGGTCACTTAACGTGAGTGCGTATCAGTGAGCTTCCTATACGTGCTGGGTGCAGAAAGGACAGGCAGAATTTTCAGACTGGGTGGGTTGTGGGAAGTTGTTGGGATGGAAAGTGCGGCACACCACCCAAGGCAGGCACGGTACTGTTCACCATCTACATCAACATAGCATTTTCTGATCAAGGCAGCTTGCCAGACCCGCGCTGTCCCTCATCCAGAACACTATAACCGGAAGCCAACAAGCTGCTGCCAGAGCTCAAAGATAGAGTTGGCCAATTACTTCCTTTTCGCAGGACCTTAAGATCGACGCATTGCCCTGGCTAGACAAAGGCCCTCCTTTTTCTATAAACGTTATCGCACAGCAAGATTCCTCGCTTCAGAGTACCATTGGCCTCTGACTGAATCTTCGTGACTTAGACGGGCAACAGCCATTAACCCAAACTAACTGTGGCGGTATTTAATCCTTCTTGGATTACAACCTATCCGAAAAGGGGTTCCAAAACAATGGCTAAGTACCTACTTTCTCATCGTTAATCGACAGCAGAAACTAGAAGTAAACTTGGCTGGAAAAATCTCATCGCCATTTGCCTCCTGTTCGTGCTGGGTTTGAAGTTCCATCAAAGAGTCGAAACAAGCATGGGAAACACCGCGGGCCATGAACAATCAATATGCTCTGACCATATTCAACTGATACCCAACATATCAACTACTACCCGTATTCTATGCAGCACGACCGGGTCCCACCTAAGGCAGAACAGTAGGATCCCCAAACGCCACCGAGATGCCTGTTTCTCATATGCTTTCACCATCATCATCTATAGCCTCATCTCCTCGCCAATGCCCTCGATAATTATCACCTCCTCCTTTGTAATGTAGATTTCAGGTATACACTTGTTGCCTGCCTTTCACCCCAGCAACCAGCGTGTACGGCATAACTACAGCCAACACCACCAAGCCACTCGTATCAGTATATCCCTTGGGTTCTGTACTGAAATGTGTCATATCTACTGTCTGTTAGTATCTCATCATCCATCACATTGAAATCAACTCACAGTCGTGTGTAGTAACTCCTCAACGACTTCCCAATCAGGTCCGTCTCAACAAACTGCTCAGCCTCATCGGCACTCAGGTGTAGTTGGAATCGCTGCCTCAGCGTGGCTGTGACCTGCACCACACCTGCTCCGTAGCACGGCATCTTGGAATCCCGTCCCATCATGCTCACCAGATCGATGATATTGTCGGCCGACCTCCGTAATGCTACACCGCGCAGTTAGCATCTCTTCATTCCAACCCGTCTTGGAAGAAACTCACCTTGAAACGCCTGCTTGCAAAGCCTTTTAAAGTCTTCAAAGTCGGCTGACCCTTCGCCACCCAAAACGTCGATATACTCGTGCGTAAGCTTGAACGGGGCCGCCTCAAAGCCCACCGCTCCGGGCGAATTAGACAGCATGAATCCGAAGTCGATGTGTATAATATGCCCCTCGTTATCGATCAAAACGTTCCCGTTATGTCGATCCTTGAGCTGGAGCACGTATGAAATCATGCTGTAAGCCGCCAGGGACCGCTTGAAAGCATCAACGCCTGCGCGATGCGCCTCCCCGTCAACGGGCCCAAATGCCTTGATAAAGTGATCCTTGAGCGTTGCAAATCGTCGGCGCGGGTTCTGACCTGATTCGATCGATGATAGAGTCAGACTCCGTTTGATCGAGTGCAGCGACACTCCGTTGGCGATAGTCTCGATCAAACCTGATGACTCCCCCGTTACCAATATCCGCATCAACTTGACCCACACAGGTACGCCCGCGTCCACCCAGATTTTGTGGCACACACGGATCAACTGGCAGGCAAACGCCTCCTGCCGCAGGTCAGCCCCCGTCTTGACGATGACGCTTACCAAATCCCAGTTCTTCATCCATCCGTATGGCGATGACTTGCGGATCCGCTCCTTTTTCATCTCCCATGCTTCACCAAACACGGCCGCACTGGGATCGTCGCGGTCGCCTTTTCGCTGCAAGCCCCCCGTCTTGAAATCGTTCTCCATTCTGTCAATACCAGCGTTTGCATTGACGCCCGTCTCAATGGCCGACTCTTCTTCTATGTCGGTCCCATTTACCGAAGGTGCTACCGTAGCCTTGGCCATGATCATGTCAAATGTCGGCCCTTGGGTATCCTCCAGCTCGAAGCTCTGCTCCTCGAGGCTTTGCATACTCGCGATGATTCTAGCCCTAATAGCAGCTACTTCTTGCCTCGGCCGTTTCCCGCTGGTTGCATCCAATTGAGCCAGCATCTGTGATGCTGTCCGCATGTGTGTTGCTAGGGCTGAAAAGTCTGGCTGGTCGACAGAGCTCATACGAGGATTGGTCATGGTTACTTTCCTGAGCGGGGGACTGGAGGATCTTGACGTAGAGGTGCCAGAACTTCGAGGCGTTGTCAAGTCAGATACCGAAACAGCCGACCCGACAGTGTTAGCGCTTGATACTCTTGCAGAGTGATGCGGTATCGTTGTCTGCTTGCTAGTAGAGGCAGACTCCTCAAAGTTCTCCAGCATCGGTGAGCTTCCAAGGTCGCCAGACGTTGGTTCAAACACACTGTCAACAACCAGCGCCTGACTCCGTGCAGCAGCGGCAGTAGCAGCCACTATCCTAGGCCCCTCGGACAGGTCAAACATCCTCTTCCGGGTTCCTTGCTCCGCTAGCAGCGTCGTCAAAAGCCTCTGATTGTCTTGGGAATTAGGATCAAAGGTAAAATCATCACGCAGAACTTCAACCATCAGAAGATAGGGCACCTTCTCGGCACTATTCAGCACTGTAGCCTCGGCTGGGTTGAGTCGCACAATCCTATGATGCCGACTTCGTGACGGCGATCCATCCGCCAGATTGGGTGGGCAGATTACAGGAATATCAACTTCGGCAGGTAGGTCCTGGGCAATCAAGGCTAGCTCAGCACGGAGAGCACTCAGGCGAGCGGCCTTCGGTACGACAACTAGGCGGTTTGATATATCCTCCAGCGCTGTCAAAAAGGCCGTTTCGCAACGGAAGTAATTCTGCCTCAAGAGCCGCATCTTTTGCGTGCGGCTCATCTCCGACTTTGCCATAAGCGACTTCAGATTATGCGAGTGTCTCCTGGATAACCCATCTGAAGTCCGCGGACCAGCCGAGATAGGTGTCGTGGGCCTTGTAGCTAAGTTTGGAGACCTCGGGTCGAGTAGCGGTAACGATGCCGAACTAAGACGAGCATCCAGGGTTATATTCTCCAACGGTGATGGCCGCTTCACTTCAATGGTGGGCGGCTGGGAGCTGGATCCCGAGGAGGTTGGCCTCGGCCCCGGGGAGCGGGGCGCCTTGGCCGGAGATTTCGCTGGTGACTTGGCTGGCGATTTGGCTGCTGACTTGATCGACTGCCGGGTTTGGGCACTGCTAGCTTGACCTTTAGTTTCAGGAGCGCTGGTAATGCGCCCTTCTTTCGCACGCCTCATCCTGCCACTCCCGGCACCCACCGTCTGCGACCGCGACGGCGCAATATTTTTGGCAGGCGTCGGAGCCGGGGTGGCCTCGGTGACTGTGTCTACGGGCGGGCGAGGTTTCCTGGCCTGCGCTACTGCTAGTGGACCAGCCCAGTGAGTTAGGGCAGGACAAGCAATGCTCGCCAGCACAAAACTTCCCAGCACGGTCACCGGAAGGACATTTTCCGTAATTTTCTCATGCCTGGCGGTGTCGGCGAGGCCAAAAACAATGTGCTGAACCTTGTTGTATACGCGGCGACAGGTCTTGAAAGCTTCCGACTGAGGCGTGGAGGATAGATCGTGGAGGTAGGTTTGGAACAGCCAGAACGTCTGTAGTCAGGGGTAGGTTAGTCAACTTGACGCGGCGACGACGACAGGGGGGCGGTGCGGGATCGACGGACCAGCAGGGCGGCGGTGACCGACTCTTCGCAGAGGTCCATGAGGAACTCCTCCAACGCCATGGACTCATTGTCGACGCTTATTATGAGGTGGCATAGCTGGGGCAGGAAGAATTCGATGTCCTCGTAGGGGAACTGGCGCAGCTTGCGGCAGAGCACATAGTGAATACCTATGTGGTCCGCATAGCGGCTGGAAAGGAGACAAGCGTCAGCAATTGGCACGTCGCGGAGGGTGGGGATAGATTGGGGCGGGCACGCACGAGAGGTACGACACGGAGAGGAAGGGGTTCTGGTTGAAGACATCGCTCTCGAGGAACCGCTTCAGCAAGTCCCACGACATTGGTGGTTACGGCACGAGGCGGCTGCGGTTTGAATCGGACTGGGGAAGAGACAGACGAAGGCGGGGAGACAGCATGCTCTCCTGCCCATGCTCATCGGATGCTGATCGTTCTCGCAAACGCGCAGGACTGTTGCATGGCTGGCGGCGTGCGACAAGTAACAGGAGTCGGGGCAACAGATGCGACAGCAGTGGTGTTGAGACTTCGAGCTTCGATCTGGCTGTTTCTTCCAGGTTGTCAGTGGGCGGACAGAGGCATTAGCATTTGGCGGCGGTACCTGCAACGGCTGAGGACACCAATGGCATTCATTTCGATTGGGCACATGAATCCAGCGACCCACTGAGCGCCCGCCGACCGAGCCGGCTCGGCATGGGCTGTCGGAAGCCTGGATTCCAGATCGAAGAACCCCTGTAAACATTCGGGACAGCACCCTGATCATCGCTATAAATGCCAATTGAAGAATCCATTTATCTCCCAGCCTGGATGCTCATCTTGGGCCGCCGCGCAGTCTATCCCGGGCTGCCACGAGTTTCCAAGTCTGTGGCGCTTCGCTCATCCCCACGCTGCATGAATTGCTGGGCCTTCAATCCCGAACAATTCATTTTGATGGTAACATTGCGGACTACTGTAAGTGGGAGGCATTTTTTCCTCACATGGCATTGCGCCCGAGATGAGCTCCGTGATGTGTGTTCAGGAACCTCGATTTTTCGCAAGAATACCCTACAATTACGAAGATGTGTCTTTTTAGATAAACAATATAATTTCCACTTTTCGGCTATCACCATCGCGATGGCCTTCGTGCCGATTTTGGCCGCCTCTTCCTTTTCGGCTTCACACGCTGGACATTGCATATTCGGTTAGCTTCTCGGCGCCCATGAATCCCAGGACAGACACCGCGAATTGAACTCACCTTATATTTTACGCGCTCGCTGCCGTCGGGCATCTGTACGATCTCGTGCTGAATGTGGAAGCCCATAAGCGGCAGCAACTTGGCCCAGATGAGCCAATAGATGGTCCCGATTCCCAGCATGCTCGTGCCCAGCGCGGGCACCACGTAGTGTGGGATCGCTGCGTCACGGTTGTTGGGGATGAACGGTGCTCCCAGGACGAAGAGGAGTGAGAAGATCCAGAAGATGGTTAGCAGCGGCGAGCTGCGGAACGTTGTCCTCTGTTCGGCCCACCGCTCCGACGGCGTGAAGTTCAGGTACAGGAGCCCGCAGGCAAGGAAGACTAGTAACACTCGGTATTAGTGTTGCATTGGCACATCAGTCTCCGATGCAGCGCTTACGTTTTATCCAGTTGCCCGTGTAGATGAACACATTGGTGACGAATGTGTATACCACCGAGATCTGGCCCACGGGCGAGGCACGAGATCCCGCACCGACCTGAGAGCCTAGAATGAGTGCTGTCGTGACAAGCCAATGGAGGAGGATGGCCCCTGAGGGCGCGTTGAACGGCCAATCGCTAGCCCAGAACCGGGAGAAGGGGAGAATTCCCTCCTTTGCTAGTTCTTGCTTCACTCGCGGCATGGCGAACGTTTGGGCAAACACGTTGCCCAGCGCCGATAGGCCGATGAAAACGGGCAATGCCTTCGTTACAAAATGGCCCGTCCCCATAACATGCTGGAAGAACCGCGCGGCCACAACGACCCCAGAACCAGCCATATCCTCTTTCGACATTGCGGCGAACTGTACTCAGGGGTTAGATATCGTACAGGAGAGACCAGTTGTATCCCCCCCTAGACTTACATAGGCTATATTGGCAAGCACATAGAGCACCGTAACAACCGCGATGGCTATCGGTGCGGCTTTCCTCAGCGTCTTTGGTGCGTTTCGCACCTCCGTGAGGACGTAGTTGGCATTCTCCCAGCCGCTGTAAGCATAGAGCACCTGCAGCATTGCTAGGGCGTATCCCGCAGCAACGGCGCCATCTTCACTACCATCAACATTCTCCTTTTCGGTCGGTGCGTGGCCCCCCTTGAAGCTGTCGAAGTTCCCCGGCGGGTCTACTTGCAACCTCCCGGCTAGGGCCGCGAAGCCGGTGAAGACCACAACACTAAGTAGGACAAGCTTGAAGGCTCCAAGGCCGTTGCTCAGCCATATGCCTAGACGGGGTGTGAAGGCGTGAATCAAGCAGACGACCGAGAGAGCGGCGATCGCAACGCCCCTAGTCGTCCATGCGTCTGGCGTAGAATCGGGGTTTGCGGCTAGCATCATGTAACTGCTGAAGCTAATGGATCCTGCTGTCGAAATGGCAAATAGGACAAATTGCACTGCAAAAATACATGTTGCCAAATACCGTGGTCTCTGATACACTCTCTCCAACTGAACCACACAATCAGTTATAAGTCAAAAGGGATGGGCGACGATAACAGCTCACATAAACCTTCTCACCACCAGACCGCGGCAGCGCAGTACCATACTCCAAGTATACAAAAAGTCTTATCAACTTGTCAGTGTGATCCGATCACCATCATATGATGGGGGTGTTGGGCAAGCATACCCACTTGAAAGACAGTCAGCACAACAATTCCTCGTGAAACAAGCAGTGATCACAACTCACCAGAAAGTCATTATCCCGCCTAATACCCAAAAGAGCAACGTTGCGCCGACGCTGTCAGTGAGACGGATGATTTCGGCCGGTGTCGAGAAGATACCGGCGCCGATGACGCGGTTGATGATGAGGAAGGCTGTCGACCATGTCCCTAGCTTCCTGTCTTGACGTTGGGAACCATTGTTAGGATGAGGCTTGCACTTTCACTTTCACTTTCACACACAAAAGAGGTACTCGATGACATGTCAAAAGACGCAACCACACCCCGCATTCAAAGGAATAAGAAGACACAATAAGAACAAGACATCCCAGTCCAGCAATGGCCCAGATTGGGCGAAAAAAAAAAAAAAGGAACGACTGGAACGAAGATAAACGTGGCGCACCTTCAGGGTACACAAAGTCATGGTAGTCATCTAGCGATGAGTCCTCGGCTGTGTGGTTCGTCTGGTACCCGCTGCCGTAGCCCGTGTGGTACGTGTGGTTGTCGTCGACGGCACCGGCCACGGCCTCAGGGTCCTTGGCCGCCACGGGCTGCTCGAAGATCTCGGGCTCCTGCATTTCGATATCCTCTATCTCGCTTCTCCACCTTTTTGCCTCACTCGCTGCTAGCTGGCGACCGCAGTCGCCGTCATCTGGGGTAGGGTTGCGCTGAGTATACCGTATGCCGCCAGGTACTTACGAGGAGTTGTGAGGCAGGACAGAGCAAAGGAGAGCGTGCTGGTGAGGCAGGGAGTGAGAGAGGGATGAGATGGATTGAACTAAGAGAGAAGAAGAGGCGCTTTCGCTCTCAGAGCCTCATGCGCCTGGCTGCTGCTGCAGAGGAGATGAGCGGGCGTCCAGGCGACACTGGGGCGCGCTGGTGCTGCAAGGCGATGGACGCGGCTAGCCTGATTCCACCTGGGCGATTCTCTGCGCTGCGTCGTCCCGGTTCTAGGTGCCGCCTCGGCCGGCCTGTCCCGGGTGCAGCTCGCGCTCGTGGGCGTTGTCGTCGGTGGCCCAGTTCAGTTCGGTCGGCCAGCCTCGTCGGTCGCAAGCACACGCTATTCCAGGAGGGGAAGAAAGCCCACTCGCTATGAGGGCGTCATGAGAATGGCTGCATTTGCTCCGCTCTACTTTTTCTCGTAGAATAGTGTACATTGGTGGAACCATCCAGCAGCCCGGCACGCGACACTGGAGGGGCAAGGGGGAACGGTATTAAAAACGCCTGGGGGGCAGCCTGGGCGAGCATTCATCGTTTCTGCGCCACGGCTGGCGCGACAGGGGTCAGGAAGGGGTCTTCGTGTGGTGGCCAACCCTAGCAGCTTGAGGCTATCGCTGCCCGTGAGCCGGGGTTTCGACGATGGTGCGACCCAAGCTCGCCAGGTTAGGGGGACACGGGAGCGTGAGCGGTTGATTGACTGTCGACTTCTGATAGGAGAGCGTAATCAATCAGTCCTCCAGCTGAAGGGACATCGAGCCGCTCACCTAAAGAACTCGAGGGAAAAATGGACGTCTCCATAACCAGACCAAGAGCCCGGGTCATCAGCAACCCCGCATTATAGTATCAAGCGTTGAAAGTCCCTGCTGATTTCAATGCGACCGCATCACTCTATGGCATCCCGTCGCCACTGCCACTGGGATGGAAAACCGCTTTCATTCGCTCCTTTCACTCAGACGATCTGTGGTGGGCGTCCAATCCCCCCTGATATCCCCTCCACCCCATCAAGGTGTCTCTTTTCGCGCGCAGAGTCGCATTCACGGATGAATATCCGTGGATCCTGCCAAACCGGACTCCCAGGTAATCATAAACCTCCCGATAACTGGCTCCGACAACGTTCGGTTGGCTAATCGGCGCATTCTGGCCTCTCCTCGCTTTGATGGAAGGCCTGATTTGGACGGGATTGGGAGCCGGGGGAATTAAAGGTAAAGCGCAAGTGCAGGACACTGTGGGCGGCTTTAAGCGAGAGCAACATTGCAGCCCGAGCAGCACAGCCCCAGCTTGCAGCAACCTCATGGCCGCCTGGTGGCCCAAAACCCGTGAGCACCAGGCATGCTTATCGTCTCCGGCGGCGCCCCTTGGGCAAAGATAACACGACTGGACAATGAATCACTCAAGAGGATCACATCTCACAATGCCTATCATCAACATGAAAACATCTATTGTTCGTTTCTCATATATTCGTCCAGCCCAGTCAGAACTGCTGTATCCAAAAAGGCGCCCCTCGTACCAGTGTTCCCCAGTTGCCCATATTTAGACCTATACAGTATTACAGCCTTGCCTTATCAAATAAGGCCAAAAGGAAACCAAGGCAAGAAAATTACCATATCTCTCGTGCGGTCGGTCCCGAAAACACATTTTGGCCCATTTCCTCTTTGATCTGATTCAGCCTGACACGTTGCTGCCTCCGCTCCTTCATGACCTCATCCCATTTTCGGATAAAGTTGTCCTGACCTATGTAGATGCACTGTTAGCACCAAATCTGTAATGACCGTCGCAAAGAGACTCACTTGGTGAATTCTCGAAGTCAATCTCAAACGTTTTGTAGAGATCATACGTCGCGTCGAGGTCTGGGTTCAGCGGCTGCCCATGAATATCCAACCCGGCCATTTCAAAGGCCCCCTTACGTTCGATGTGGGCCTTGATGCCCTGCCATCTCGACCCTTTCTTAGAAAAACTGCCGGCCTTCCTCGGCTTCAACCTAACCATGGTCGGACCGTCAACTTTGAGCTCGATGTCGTCGGTAACTGCCCCTGCGTCAGCTTCGCATCCACAAATCAACGGCAGCCGTAAGGAAATGGGGGGTGGGGGGTCATACTAAATAGTGTGATATACTCCCCCATCCGGCCTAGGTAGACGATCAATCTTGAAGAGCTGGCAACCAGCCTATCCCTCAGGGGGCCAGACAAGGCTGTACCGGCAGTGACAAATGACGCCACGTCTGACTGTGTTGACCTCCTCAATTCGGCCTCGTGCCAAACCTGAAGCCGCACCGTGTAATAGGTGTCGCTCGACCGACTGTCCTTGCTCAGTCTGACGAGCTTGACACTCGTTATATCTAGCACGACCTTCTCGATTGTAAGTTTCGCCTGGAAGTCGCACAGATCTGCTCTACAAGTCAGGAATCTCACCCAAGCATCTGAAAACGAATCTGACATACCCTGTAGCCGATTGAACTGATATATCCCACTTGGGCGCCCGTTTCCCGGCGCGCTCTGCAAGTAGACGTTTCCTTTCTCGCTCTCAGTATCGCGTATGTATACCACGTTGGGGAACCGTGGATCGTATGCATACACGGGGACAAGTTGAGCGTTCACTGCTTTTACTATAGCCCCCAAGCCACGTTAGCACCCAACCCTTCATCTAAGGCGCCAGGAGAACAGAATGTGAAAAAGCTCACTCCAGTATGTCTCCGACTCATGTCCGACCCTACAGTGAAACCGGAGATCGTTTGATAGTGTATTTCGGAACACCTTCAGCTGGCCATCCGAAAAGACAGGCGCGTTGAGCGTCTGAGCGCTCTTGACCGGCCCGTCGTACAAAATCACCTCCCCCGGTAGCACATTATCCCGACTTGTACTTGCCCCATCACTAGAGTGTGACGGCGCATGCGATATGGTTGGTGGGTGCACGACTACGGGTGTTAAGGTATCGTAACCGCCACCTGAGCTGTAAGTGCGCCCAATATTCACGTAGTTCGCCTGTGGCCCAGCCTGGATAGGGACGTGTAGGCCGCCTGTCGACAAAGCGGATGACATTGGTGGCTGCGGGTAAATCCCACCAACCTGGTCGCCGAGAAACTGCTTCTCCGAGTCATAAAACGGTAGGTCGACTGGCGAGTAGATATCGGAGTCTCGTTGGGGTGAAACCATGGGGCTAGAGAACTCCATTAGTGAGGGAAGGCCACCGGTGGCTCCAAGTGCCGGTTGAGACTGTTGTGATTGGTAGTTAACCTGTGCGGTGTAGTGGACGTAGTCGAAGTTGGTGACATGACTGCTCGGTCCAGCTATTTGGGGGGGAATCGCGGTAGAATCTGGCCGGGGCGGTAAGCCGTACGGCGGCGCTGGTGACTGCGGCGTGAGTTGCGCTGTCGGCGATACTGGGCTGCTGCTGCCGCCCGGACTCGTGGGTTGCCTGGGACCTGTGTAAGGGTCCGTCAGAGCCTCTGCAGCTTGCACACCGCCGTCCGACTCCCAGTACAGCGGCGTGGCGCTGAAGCGGTTGGGGTTTGGATACGGTGTCATATTCGGGATCTGGGACTCCGTCGGCGGGGCCGGCGAGACGGGGCTTGGAATGGCAGCTGGGCTCTGAGGTGATTGACCACCGCGGGGAGAGGATGGGGGTCGGGTGCTTGCGTTCGATGCAGGCCGTCGCCTAAGGGAATTCCTGAGGAGAGCGCCGAAGCTCTGCGCAGCGCTGGGGCGAGCATCGGTCGGCCGCGGCGACACTGGTGACGACGGCGGTGACGACGGTATCGCGGGTCGCCCACTGGCGGCGTTGCTCTTGTCGTCGGGGATGCTCTCTACGAGAAAGCGACGGCCATTCGGCGCCACAAATATGCTACGGTCGGCGAGCTGGGCGGTCGCCTCAACGGTCCTGAGGTCGAATCCGTTCTTGTTCTTGTTATCGAAGAGAGCTGAAAATGGCACAGTCGCGTCGTCGACAGCGGGCAGGCTGGGGGCCGCCGAAGGACGGCGGTGGGCTGCCATCCAGATTGGTGCCGCGCAAGCCCATCCGCTCGCTAACCGGCCATGTTCCTCGGTATAGTGTCACTGGAAGCGGGTGCCAGGAGGACGACAGCGATCGGCAACCCGCATGTGCGCCTTTGTGTCTCTGATCTCGGGAGAGATGTTGGGTTCCCAGCGCTGCGGGTATCACCGAGATAAGAAGGTCGGGTCGAGGAGCACCTGGGGCAGGAGCGGGAGGAGCAGGGGAAACGCGGGGCGGAATGGGAATGGAAAGACTCGCCAAGATGGCAGCACGGAAAGGCACCACTCGCACTGGGACAAGGGCCACCCCTAGGTCGGGAAGCAATCTGGCAATCAAGCATGGACTAGTTAGGAACAAACACCAAGAATCACTGCGCCGGGGCTTGGGGCTGATGCACTGCGCTGGCTATGCCCCTCCAATGAAACGCCGACAGCTTACGTTGTGGTTGTCATCGGTAGCCGAGAAAGATGCTGGTGCCGTCACAACCGCCGGCAATCCCAGGTTGCTCTTGCAGCAAAATCGCGACAGCGGTAAGGCTGAGCTGCTCACAGCACTGCTCGCGTGCCACTGCCGGATCAGGGTCCCTAGATGTTGTGATCGACTGAAGCCCCACGTACCGCCGCTCGCGAGTCCGCATCTGTGCTCTCTCTCTGGGTCCCGGCTCTCTGTCCCCAGATCGACGATTGCACCATTGGGATACTGGACAGCAGATGTGTAGTTTATCGCAAACAAGGGTCTGGCCTCTCCCTTGCATAAAATATCACCAATCAGCAGAGGGCTACTAGTTCACCTGCTGCTAACCAGCAAAACCCTTGGCTCTGCCTTCGTAGCTTTACTTCTAATTACTCATCGTGCAGACAGCAGTGGACGCCTCAAAACCGTTGCTTATTAAGGGGACTTGAAGTTCACCTCCCTTCCCCATTCGACAACGCTGTTGGTGTGCAAGACGCGGCAGATGTCGGTATCAATTGCTCCGTTCCAATTTTCCAATGCATTCGCGACCTCCGGCTAGTTGTTGGATCCAACAACTCGATCAGCGGACGAACATGTCGCCCAAGGATATAACTAGGGAGGTAGAATGCGAACGGGGAGGGTAGTCCGGAAGCCATCGGCCGCCACTGCCGTATCGTATGCCCCGTGCAAACTCCTGGCTTTGCTCCGCAAACCCGAACGCCGGTATATATGCTCGTCGGCGCCTGACTGGCAACCTTGCCCCATCCCCAAACGCCCAGGTATCCCTTCCCCAGCATCATTCATCAAGATTCATCCCTCCCTTCTCCGTCGGTAATATTTCAACACAACAACAGAAAATATCAAGTCCTTCGTTATCTTTCATTCCTTTCGTTTCCCATCGCTCGTCTCTTCAAGCCGCCCTCTTCTTCCTCCCAACCCGCTTCTTCTTCTCCGGAATCACCTCCTCCTCGCTCTCGCTCTCGACCCTGGCCCGACCTTTCCCGGCACTAGGGGCACCCGCGCTCCCAGCAGCTGCGGCGGCCTTCTCCTCGTTCTCGACCCGGCTCACGATATCCCGCAGGAAATCCCATTGGTCGTCCGATTCGACCACCTGCTTCAGCATCTGCGCCGAGACGCGCTTCGAGTTCTTCTCGCGCGCCACATCCGCGCTCTTCGTCACAAGGTTCACCATGAACATCTCGAGGGCCTTGCCCACCGCGATCGGTGTCTGCTGCGCCACCTTGCCGACCTCCTCGTCCGCCTGCATGATGCGCTTGATACGCGCTGTCGGGAACTTGGTCTTTACAGGCGACGGATCGATGGCCGGGGGCGGCGCGGCGGCGGCGCCTCGCTTGGGCGGCATGATGCCTGCTGCTTGGGCTTCTGCGAAGGAGGGGGGGGACGAAGAAAGCGCGTCCGCCTGTCCTATAAGAGGTGGCGGCGGTGCGGAAGTTGCCGCGGGAGCGGTGGTGCTGCTGTAGAATTGGGCGGGCTGCACGGGAAAATGCGGCTTGTAATGTGCACCGTATGGCTGCCCGTAGAACGGAGATGCTTTTTGCTGCTGCGGGCTCTGCGGGCTCTGCGGGCTCTGCAAGGGGCTGCTGCTGTATCCTGGTCCTGACTGCGGCGCGGTTTGCCCGAGTGTTGAGAAGTACGGTGAGTAAACTGGAGCCTGGTGTTGTGGCGTATTTTGTGGGTGCGCTTGTTCCTGTTGCTGTTGCTTTTGCTGTTGCTGCTGCTGTCCTTGGAGAAATCGCTGCTGCGAATGGGCAGGCGCGCCAGGAAAATATGTAGTCGCTGGAGGCTGCAGATGCAGGCGCTGCTGTGGAGAAAATTGCGACGATTGCTGGGATGGCAGCTGTTGCAGTTGCGCTCCAGCCGTCCGCGGTTGCGCTGCTGGCGCGGATGGTGCGCTGGTGGGTCCACCTGCCGAATAAAAGGATGAAAGGTCCGGGGATTTCGGAGCATAAGTACCGTCACCGGACATGGTTAAGGTAGGTAGGTTCCCGAAAAGTAAACAAACCAGCTAATAATAAGGACTAGAGACCGACTTGGGTATGGAGTATAAAGAGATTGGGCTGCGTCCGGGCGCCGCCGCGGACGTATAAGTGACGGCTCACTCTTTGGTGGCGCTCGCGCTCCCGTCCTTTGTCTTCTTCCGCTACCTCACCAGGGGACGGGCTGGCGGCCGGTCAAGACCCAGGAAGCAGGTCCTTTGAGTGAATGCGCGCCTCCAGGAGGGCTCGGTACGGGGGTTTGCGCGCTACAAGTACGCAGTGGTTAATTTCTGCCGGCCAGTTGCAAATCGCTCTCCATGGCTGGATGGAGGGGGTATCAATGCGGGGCTAATGCAGCTGAGGGGCAGGAATGGAACTGTGTAAATGTGAAGTGGCAGAGAATCCGCATCGAACAGCGATGCAGGTCGTGTCGGAAATGGCGGTATGTGTATGGCATGTACCTCCACGGAGCGACGCATTCACAGAAGCAAGGGGAATGTGCGCACCAAGAGACCTGGAGCCTGGATGCAAGGCATGAGACAGGCAACAGGCAGACCACAGGCCGCAGCGACAGCCTTGGTGATGTGCCACGCAGAGGAAGAGGATTATGAGGTGAGCAGCTTCTGAGACTTTTGGTCTGGCAGCTTTCAACTTATAATCTCTGCAACCGTCGAGACGACGGGCCCCCAAGCCAAAGGCAGAAGCGGCAGATTGTATGCAAGATGGAGGGGGCCGTCTCGGCACTCGAGAGCTCCCGTATCTGAAGCTACAACCCTGTGCACACAAACATCCACTCACATCCAGCTCCGGGACAGAGCTGAGTGCGAGCCGAAGCATCACTTAGCACACACAGCTTGTAGGCTGTGGCCGTGTTGTCTCTCCCCCTTATCCTCAGCCCCAGCCAGGTGTCTGATGATAACGATTCGAGGTCTCTCTGTGGTAGGTAGCTGGTGGCAGGGCAGGGCGAGGTGGGGTGCCGCTACTGAGCCTTGGGAAAGCGGGCAAAGACGGACTGCCCGGTGGGGCGTTCGTTGAAGGGTCGATGCGGGACAGGGCATATGTGAAGAGTACATACAGTCAAAGTAAGCCTCATAAGGCGTGCAGAAGCTATTGCTGCACTGCGGTAGGGAAGGTAGGTTGGTATCTTGTTGTTGGTGAAGGTGCGGCAGTACGGTGGGTGAGGTGGTGGTAGGTTCCGGGTCGGGGCGAGGGTGGATTGGGTTCGGTGTGGAGCTACGAGCTGCCGTATTCCCCCAATTCCAAAGCAGGAACCCAGAGGCGGAGACAGCCCGTTTATATGCCTGCCGGCCAGCTTCGGGCCACACGCTTCTCAAGCGCTAAATCAACAAGGGAGCTGATGCTGCCTGATTGGCGGGATTAGGCAAGGGGCACAGCACAGCCCCAAAACTCTCTTCGCAGATCTTTGGCTTTCTTGCATCATCAGCCAGCCAATCCGGCATCTGCGATGTGACCTTTGCAAAAAGCCTCAACAGGACAGGCACGTGGCAAGGGTCATCGCATCTTCGATGTGCATCCGCCATCGCCATGAAGAGCTTGCCCTATCTTTGCGGCAATATGTCGTGCGAGAGGATTAGGGCCCCCAAGAATCCAAGGTAAGCGTTCACCGGGTCTCTTTTTTCATTCCTGCCACGTATCTTCCTCATGATGACACTTCAAGAGCACCTTGAAAGCCAAAGACATCAGAACAACGTTCGTCGAAGAAGCCGGGTCCTATGACCATGGTTTCATCCTCGCTCGTAACTGTCGATGATGGCACACAAATTACTTGATCTAATCTGACAATCCATTCCATTTCCGAATACCCACATCTTCATCTACTGGGGATTTTTGTTCTAATCTTCTCCGTCATCGTCCTTAGCCCGTCGAGCCGCTCATCATCGCCGCTGCTGAGAAATAAAGATGCTACTGGCCAAGCATGGATGCCGCCAGGCTCCTTTTTACTCTCGATTATGATGCCCGCTCTGTTCAGAACATCGACCAACTCGTTAATCTGAGGCGCCAGGACTTCATCTTCGCCATAGGTTATGAAAATTCCCCTTGAAGGGCTCGCCCGTTTCCACCAGGCGCTATCTTTGCAACGGCCCGGTGATACCAGCGGATCGGTCACCGAGATCCTGCTCCCTGCGAGCTGTCTTCCATAACGGCTTAGCTGAGGCATCGCCAAGTAGTCACTTGCGGTGTGCACATCAGACCCCGATATTAGTGTCACCCATGGCGATATCAGCACTGCTAATGCTGGCTTTTGGCCATTATGTTGGAGAAGAAGGCTCAGGACCAGCATCGCACCTGCCGAGTCTCCGCTAACGCATATGATCGATGGATCTCTCGCGACCCTCAAAACGTAGGCGTAGCTTGTAAGAACCTCTTCGATCTGCGTTGGATATGACGCGTCGGGGACAAGCGTGTATTCCAAGGCAAATATGGCTGGGTTTTTGTACCCTGTTTGGACCAAGACCGAAAGCCAGGTCATGAGAAACTCGAGGTAAAAGTAGGACGAACCCATCATGAACCCGCCCCCTTGTCGTTGGCATTAGCATGTCAGCGCAGCAGCGAGGAAATCTGCCTCACCGTGTATATAGAAGATCACCAGATCGGGCTTCTGGGCGGGATTGCGAATAATCCATATACCCTTGAACGATTCCTACTCGTAGTACATATCAGCCAACGAGACCGTGTGCTACCAAGGGACAACCGAACCTCTTCATATTTTTCCCAGCAGACAGGGGACCTTAAAAAACCATGCCGGAGCATACGAAAACGCAGAAACGGCCGCGCGACGGTTTCTGCGAAAAATACACGCCCGATCCTCGGTGGAACATTCGCAAAGGCATATCGCACACAGCGAATCACGAAGTCCTCGAACGGCGTCGCTTTTTGCACGAAGAGGGAGCGGCTCTCGGGCCGACAGAAATACCTCTCCCAAACAAAACCTAGAGGCAGCTTCGCCACTTATCTCAAGAGATGATGAGTCCGCCATATCAGCATAGTTCGCTTGGAGGTAGCACAACACTGACAAGTGAGCCGCATAAGAATACGTAAGACACGTGTTTGCCCTTATAACACCGCAACAGGAAACAAGAACAGAAGCCAGACCAGACTCACGTAAGAACGGCAATGTCTTCAACACGCAAACAAACGTGTCGACGAACCCCACATACCACAGGAGGTTTGGCGCCAGCAGGATGCAGAACACCAAACAGTCGAGATATGACACAGGGCCGAGTATCATCGTCGCTTCTGGTTGCCCGAAGCTGCCGGGCTTCCATTTTCTGCCGCGGGGGCGGGGAAACGCTACGCCCATTGGGAGAGTCACGTTCTGTGCCTGTGTGGACGTCCCGAAAGTATTCTCGCCCGCATCATCCCCGATAGGCATATGAAAAGAGGAACGTAAATTTTATAAAAGAAATAAAAAAAACAATGTAACTAACTTGCTCTGGAACAGCCTCGGTGGTGTAACGTCGTTGTTCGAGGTGTAGTGCAGGTGAAGGGGCTGCTTGGCGACAGCGGGGCTTCCATCCTCCAGGAACGCCGTAGAATATCCCGATGCGCCCTTGCTTATATCAGGCATTTATCATAGGCGCCCTTCCCCTGGAACGTGAGAACAGTCGTCTCACCACTTAAACATACGCACACTGCTACTCAACAGAGATGAACACAATGTCCTTCGTAGCACAAAAACCAACCCTCTGACCGTCTCGAGCACGAAATACGTTTCTTCCACATGGAATTGGTAGCGATTGAGCAGGTTGGCCATGAAAACCAATTTTGAGGGGCTCCCCAGAATGTGATAGACTTTTACGTATTCTTTGCAACCTCCAGAATCTTTGCCTCCATTTCCTCAAAAGCCCCCAACACGCTCCCATAGCGTTCAAATACACCTTTCCGATACCCTTCGCCAACCTTCTGAATGGCGCCCTCCTCCTTCCACCGCTTCCCAATAAGCTCGTCAAAAGTCTCACCCTCGGCCCGCTCGAAAGCCCAAACCGCCTTGTAGGCGCCACCCAGGGCACAGGCGTTGCCGCCCACGTCGAGCGTATACACTCCGTCGGTACCGCCCAGCACATCACCGATGATCTGCGTAATCGCTGGGTTGTGGGACCCGCCGCCAACGAGGTAGACACGCCGGGGCTGCGCCGGCAGGCCATTCCCAGGGCCGTCGACCAGCTTCTGGCTGCGTAGCCGCATCGACAGTGCCTGCGATTCAACTATCGCGCGGGCGTCTGTCTCTGCCGGCCAAGACTGTTCCGCCTCTGCGAGTGCACTGCCGTCGGAAGCGTTGCAAGTGTATCGCCATGTACCAGCCTTGATGTTTGGCACAATTTCTGGGAGGTAAAAGTACAAACCCAGTTTAGCGCGATCGGAGTCGGAACAGACGTCCAACGCAGGGCCTTCAAGAGCGGCTTTGTTGAAGTTCGCCCAGGGGTCGGGGCCGTCAGGCTGAGGGAGTACGTCACGTACCTTCTCCCGGGCGAGACCGCCGTTCTTGTAGCAGAGCATAAACATATACTGGCCTGGTGTTGTGGGGTGGTTGAGAAAATGGTAGCTAGGATCAGGCTTGTAGACGGGTGTGATCATGAGGAAGGTAGTGCTAGTGCCCAAGCTGACGATAGCATCCAAGGGGCGGAGGGGCAGCGCGAGAATTGTAGCCGGGTTGTCGCCCGTGAAGGGCGCGATACCGCAGTCTGCGCTGAAGCCGTATTTGGTGGTGAAGTAGCTGCTGATGCGACCCATGCTGCCACCGCCGTCTAGCCTTACCTCGCCGAGCTTTCTGCGCAGTTCGGCGACCCCGTCGGCACCCGCTGTCAACTCGAGGAGAGGCTCTGACCAGTCATGCCCCGGAATGTCCCAGAGATTCATCCCGCACACATCGCTGATGTCCATCGGGGCAACGGAACCTAAGAATAACGAGGCGAGAAAGGAGGAGACGAGGGATATCCGAGACGTTTCGGCATACATTTCTGGAAGCTTGCGCCGGAGACGCATGATTTGCGTGCCAGTGAATCGCTGGTATCCATCACGTTAGCCATTGACTTCGTCCATATTCAACCATGCAGTTTTCCGGGGTTAGGTAACTCACGTGGTGGGCAGAGCTCCCCGTCACCTGGGCCAGCCTATCGGCCGTCTCCAACTTCGCATCATACTGGTCACACTCGGCTTGGGTACTGTGGTCTTGCCAATTGGGGGCATAGGGATGCGAGAAAGCCCCAGTGAGCTGGTCAACCAGAGACTTGTCCGATTCCAAGGCGCCAAGCAGTGTCTCAGCTTCTCTGCTCCAGTACACGCTTCCGTGTTGCTGGCAGGAGCCGCTGATGCCGCGGATCCGATTCAGGGGCGTGTTCTGCTCTCGAAGTCGCTGCAGCACCAAGTCCAAGGCCTCGAGCCACATGGCTACCGGGGCGAAGACCTCGCCCTCGGCCTCGTTTATCTGGACGCCCTTTGTAACGCCATATTTTGACCCGAAGTCTCCGTCGAAGTCGACTTTGGCGTTGGACACAACTGTGAGGTCGGACTGGACGACAATGGCTGAAAAGGAATACCGAATGGTTAGTCAGGCTATCCCTTGAGAATCGGCTATGTTGCCCACCAACCCTTGAGCTGCTGGGTCGAGAGGTCGAACCCAAGGTAAAGCGGGCCGTCATCGGCCATGGTGAGCGTGTGGTGGGGGAGGGGCAATAGGCGCGGGAGGGGTATGTAGCCCGTCACAGCGGTCGTTTGAAGACCAAATCAAATAAGTCCCGACACGCTCTCTTTCAGAGCCAAAGCAACAGAATCAAAGACTTGAGAGAAGGGGAGTAACAGGAATAGCAGACTCACCCTCCCGCCGCCATCTTGGAGACGCGGGGCAATCGTCGTAATGTACGTTTTGGTGACGGCGGGGCAAGGCGCGGCAGGTCCATCATGGGCAACCGGTAGCCTCGTCTTGGGTCGATTTAGCCTATTTACCAGCTGGCTCTCAGCCAATGGCCGCTCCGCTTGCCTGGAGCTCCTCCAATGACCCGGAGACGGTTGTGGTTGTGAGAAGATTGCAAAGCCACATGACCTGGTCCCGTTTACGGGGCCGCTTGGCTTTCCCTTCCCCCTGTACTTTGCTGTTCCCTGCGCTCGAGCTTGGATTGGATGGTACCTGGGCGTGAAGGCGTGGAAGACTTCAAAGAATTCTCGCTTCGGCAGTCAAAGTGGCCAAATCTAGGGGAAAACCCTAACCCTGATATCTGGATTCCCGCACAAGGATCGTCGTAGCCATCCCTGCCCGCTTTATGCCGCCCGAGTGAAGATCCCTGCAAGCGCATTGCAACGGGGATTGGGGTAGCAATGACGGATTGTTCATCTGCCATCTGGCAACTGTCCGAGCTGTCAACATCTTTCTCATCAGACTTGAACGGACAGGGGCGATTTTCTCAGGCGATATTGTGCTGCAGCAAGGGCGCCATGGACTGCCGACCGTTTCGCTCCCGACCTACTTGAGAAGACTCACTCGGCCATGCGTCGTCAAGTATCTCTTGGGCGGGGGATCGCCGTTGCGCTGGCGTTGCTGGGACTCCACACTGCCACTTCGAATGGCTCGAGGTCGGCGGCACAAGACGCGGCTCTGAACGCCTCCTCAGCACCCCCGGAGGTGTGCGAGTCCAAGACGATCAACTATATCACCCATACCCTGCCGCAGCAATGCTTGCGAACCTCATGGACCGCCGCGCCGGAGGCGACGGCCACCGAAGTCGCCCCAACAATCAGCCAGGGTCCTGAACCAACAACGTTGAAAGAGACACAGCAGGAACAAAAGCAGTCAGGCGAACAGGGGCCGGAGAAAGGCACGGCGAAGGACGACCCCGACAACCAGGGCTTCGCTGCCGGCTCGTTCATGTCGTTCGAGGAGTGGAAGGAGATGATGCTGCGGAAGTCGGGCCAGGACCCTGCCAAGTTGAAGGACAGGAAACCCCACGACCACAAGGTTGAGAGAGATCCAACCATGTCCAACAACGAGTTCGAGACCATAGGAGAGGATGGTGAGATCTCGCTTGACTTCGACGCCCTGTCAGAGAAGGTCTCCGAGCTGGCGTCATCCTCCTCGGGCGAGCCCACCCCTGGCGGCGCCACAGAGGTTGAGGCGCCTATCCTTCACGACGACGGCATGACGCAGTACTACCGGAGCAAAGACGCAGGAAAGACGTGCAAGGAGAGATTCTCGTACTCCTCCTTCGATGCCGGAGCTACGATCCTCAAGACTAGCCCCGGTGCTAAAAACCCCAAGGCCATCCTGGCTGAGAATAAGGATTCGTACATGTTGCTCGAGTGCCGCACCAAGAACAAGTTTGTCATTGTCGAGCTCAGCGACGACATCCTCGTCGACACCGTCGTGTTGGCCAACTTTGAGTTCTTCTCCAGCATGATCCGCAAGTTCCGAGTCAGTGTCAGCGACCGATACCCGGTCAAGGTGGACAAATGGGTAGACCTGGGCACCTTTGAGGCACGGAATTCGCGCGATATCCAGCCGTTTCTAGTGGAGCACCCACAGATCTACACAAAATACATTCGGATCGAGTTTCTTAGCCACTTCGGCAATGAGTATTATTGCCCTGTTTCATTGCTCCGCGTCCACGGCACCCGCATGCTCGACTCGTGGAAAGAGCAAGATAACAGCCACGATGATGATGTGGAACAAATCGAAGGCTCCCTCCAGGAGCCAATCGCCGAGTCTAGTCAAAGTGAAACTCATGTCGATGCTGCGCCGTCAAACACGACGGAGGAAGCTAGCACTCATACTGAATACGTCGTTGAGATGGGGCTGTCTCCGTGGCATCCCGTCTTTCACCACAACTTCTCAGAAGAAACCTGCGTACTGCGGTCGCCCACCACTGGAGAGCCGACGCCGGTCTCGTCAAGTGCCGGTAATAATCACAGCGCGTCTGCTGGTCGCCATGAGAACGACACGGTGCCCTCTTCGCAGTCAACAGCTGTGTCGGAAGCTGCTCGGTCCGTCGGATCATCATCCGCTGCGGCTGCTTCGGCACAGCCTGCTGCTGCCCAATCTCAGCAGACGAGTCTACCTTCCTCGGCTTCCCCTGCGCCACTGTACAAGGCTGCAAACATCATCAACAACACCAACAATAGCACTGCAAATAGCCACAGTTCGAGGCAATCTACGACACGTGCTGACGCAGCCTCTGATGGCTCATATTCCCGGAACTCCGGCACGAGTACAGCATCATCCGTTACCACCTCCCGCAATAAGACAGCCTCGTCGAGCGCTTCATCGGCCTCGCCCACAGTTCAGGAGTCCTTCTTCAAGACGGTTACCAAGCGGCTACAGCTACTAGAGTCTAACACTTCATTGTCGCTGCAATACATAGAGGAGCAGTCGCGGTTCCTCCAGGACGCCCTCCTCAAGATGGAGAAGAAGCAAGCCGGTCGCGTCGACTCCTTTCTAGACAGCCTCAACAAGACGGTTCTCGCCGAATTGCGCACCGTACGCACTCAGTACGACCAGATCTGGCAAAGTACCGTCATTGCTCTTGAGACACAGCGTGAGCAGTCCCAGCGCGAGATAGTCGCCCTCTCAGGCCGCCTCGCCGTGCTCGCCGATGAGGTTGTCTTCCAGAAGCGCATGGCTATTCTGCAGAGCGTCCTCCTCCTCAGCTGCCTCGTGCTCGTCATCTTTAGCCGAGGCGGCAGCGGCGGAGGAATATCCTCAAGAAGCCTAGACCAGTTCTCCCACCACTTCCGCCAGGATTCTATGTCTGCATCCGGGGCCCCGACATTTATGTCACCTTCCCCGCCCCCGTCGGGTACCGCCATTAGTCATTTTAACAACAACAATCACAATAATAATACCCACAGCTCACACTCACGCCCTTATCGTGGGGATAAGACCCTCCCCATGACCCCGACGTCACAGTCCAGTAGGGAGGGGACCCCCCAGATCCACGTAGATGGTGTCGAGGTGCCATTTTTTGGAGACTCTTCGCCGTCACCGCCACAGATGAAGCGGCGGCGGAGTCGGACCGTTACGTTACGTGACGGTATAGAAGAAGGAGATGAAAATCCACAGTCCCCAAATATGGAGAGCACCGGAGCCGCGGTGAGAGAGGATCATAGTTACATGTCACAAGTTGAGATAGGGGGTGTTGCACTGGTCGACCAGGAACCCGCGAGACCGCTTGCAAAAGGGCGGTCCAGTTTACCACAGTCGGGCAGCGTTAGAAAACCGCTGCCTGCTCTGCCGGAGGATCCGAGCTGAGCGAAGCATGCAATGCAATATGTTATGTCCGAAGTCTACGTCAATGTTATTACCTGTGCGTTTGTCTGAGCGAGCGTCATCGCCACCTTTCAATATCATGGATGTGACTACAGCAGATTGTTCCGAACAGAAAAGGCCAATGGTCATTGAGGCGCGACTACCTATGCTTCAGCTAGGAATACAGGAACCTTCCGCCTCCTTTGGCGGTGCTCAATCCTGGGCCTGACAAACAGGCCTGGCGGTATGGACGGCCGACTTTCCTAGACTACCAAGCTTCAATAGCCTTCCTTCGGAATCCAGGTAGCCAAAGCCCCCTTCACCACCAACCCGTGACCGCCTTCTCGCATCTTCCTGTGAAATGACTCAAATACGAAGGCACAAATAAGAACTGGAAGTCTACCTCATCCACCCCGATTTCCCTGCCAAATATTTGAATGAACTTGTCAAGAAACTGAATGTTGAATTACAGCGGGGGGATTCCATACAGATCGTCGTCATCTCGCTCAATTATGATAAATAGCAAGCAGCAAGCCGAATTTTGTTGATAATAGTGTGGTATTGGCTTCGAGGATCTCATGGTTGGCCCCAGCGTCATTCAATTTCCGCTCACGCTGTCGAGTTCAGTTATTGATGGGCATGAAAGCCTGTTGTTGGATGTGGGCATCGAAGTCGTACTCCTCCAATGCCGCGAGTCTGGTGCCACGATCATACTGAGATCTGCGACGGCGCTGCTCGTCACGGAAGTGTTGACCTGCATTGGGTGTAAATAGTCCTTTTGAAGAACAGGTTAGTACCTAATATCCAAACGGAGGTTGCTAATACCTACCGACATGCTCTGCATTCTCACAGCTACGCTTCATCTTGGACTGGTTGTCCGGCTCGGGGAAAGGCTCCTCCTCTCCCGCAATGTCCGGCATTGGGCCGTTGGAGGTGAAATACAGCTAAATTCGAGTCAGCGAAGGACGAGCAACGCGATTTGCTGTATTCACCTTCGGCCGATAGTGGGGGGCCTCGAGCATGACCGAGCTGTTGCGGAACTTCTGGACAAGGCAATCCTTTCCCTGGATGGCTTGAAGTTGTTAACAGCAGCCACGAAGGGCCAGCTCCAGTGCGCTACTCACTGGCATATGAGATCTCGGCAACTTTGTCGCTCTTGAAGCAGTTCCAACGCTGATTCGCTCGCGCGTTCACGAAGTCGACAATGTCCAGCGGCTATTTACACACTTGTTAGCAAATACTAGCCGGCTACATGTCGACGGGCCTATCACTAACATCGACGAAGTTGATGAATGCATAACCAACACTAGAACGCAGACAGTCAGCACACATAAGAGGAGCGAGATTGGCGGCTGGCACAACGTACTTGCAGTCGTTAGCGAAGTCGATGCGCAGGTACATGAAGTCATATTTGCCCCAGCTGGACTCGTCGATGATGCGCTTGAGCATTGCCTGGTCGACCTTGTTGGGGATGTTACGCAACATGATCTAGGATTGTCAGCATGTTGGCAGATCATTGATCCAGAACTGCACTCACCGTTGTCCGAACATCGATACCATCGCGGATCCGATTGACATCGACTTGGTTGTGGTGACCAGCAGTCATGTGGTACGGCGACCGATTCACTCGCATGGCATTCTGGCGACGGCCATCGTATCTTCCGTAACCATTCATTCCCCTGGGACTGGTGTATTCTCCTCCAGAGAGGGCCATGGGAGTCGCAGGTGGAGTGTAGACAGGGCTCATGAGAGGAATTCCACCGGACATGGGCGTCATTGGGGTGAAAGAGGTAACAGCCTGGCGGCGTGTCGGAGTCTGGTCGATAACGTAGTTGGCAGGCCCTGACATGGGGTTGTGGTAAACGACCGGATACATCAGCTGGTGCTGCGGCGCGTGAGGTCCAATGGATGAGTGGCCAGGGCGGCCGGCAACAAAGCCGGGAGCAGGAGCACCAAACTGAGGAGCCTTGGAAACGCTCATACCCTGAAAGAAGTTGGTCATGTCGTTGACAGGGACCGGAGACGGTGAGTATCCATTGAGCTGGTGCCGGGTCGGGGTTGTGGCTTCGGAATCGCACAATGTCAACCACAGCTGAACACCCTGGAGGTTTCCGCCGTTGAATTTCGACGCGACAGCCACGGCAACATCGAGATCTTCGAACTCAACCAAAGCTCGGTATACAATTGCGCTCGGTTCTCCCTGCCGGCGAAACGCGAATACATCACCCTCGGACCGAAAAAGGTTGATCAAAAACTCCTCAACACCAGAGGGATCAAAGGTGTTACCAGCACCGGGTGTGGGGCGTGCAACTACATGCACCTGGCCCTCGGGGATAGCCTCGATGTGGGCATCCGGGTTGACAACCTATACATGGGGTCAGCCTTGGCTCAATCACATCGTTCAGGGTCCCAAGGAGCGACTTACTCGGTAGAAGTCGGACGGCGAAATGTACTCAGGGAGCCATTCCACATTGTAGAGTGTGACGCATTCAAGAACAGCGCGGGCGTATTTGACATTCGTGAGGCGAAGGTAGACTTTACCCTTGTCGGGGAGTACACTGCGTTTGCCTTCGCATGAGACTCCGATGTCGTTCTCAAGTTTCTGCAATGGAAGGTCAGGCCAAGATCGTGATCAAGAAAGCGGTCAGAGCCAAGACATACTTCGAAGTAGTTGTCCACATCTCCAGTAGTGATGGGCCGAGAAGGGGCTGATAGGGCAATGTAACGGGACAGACCCAGCTCGGTGCTGAACCGATTACCCACGGATAGATTCAATTGCTGGGCGGCGGAGGGCTGGCTAATGCCAAAGCCGGACGGGCCTGCCAGAGATCCATTTGCCACCAGAGGGATAGTGACAGGGCGGAAAGCGGAAGCAGTCGGCGATAGCTTCTGCTCGGCCTTCGAGCGGCTGGAACTGGAGACGAAAGGGTCTTTCTCTGCGCTGCCGGGGGCGGCGGGGTAGCCTTCAGACTTGACATGGAAGTGAACAGTGTTCGATCCCGAGGGTGTGTCCAAGTTCACCGGCTTCAGCAGCTTATTGGATCGGGCCGAGTTCTCATCGGGGGAGAAGGCAGTGAGTCTGGTATCGGGAGTGCCATCATGCTTGTATGAATCGGCACCACCACTCGACGAGTGAGGAGAGGGAGGGTTGAATGCAGTCTCTCGTGCCTGCGCCATGGCGAAAAATTCCAATGATAGGCTTACTTGAATGCGTCTCCAGATGGCAGTTGGGAAAGGTAGGCAGACGACAGAGTTGTGGATGGGACTTGACCGCAGATCAAAAAACGAGGGTGTTTCTTGATGGAAGTTGGAGGCGTAAGTGAAGGGGAAAGAAGATGAGAGCTGACCAGATAAGGTGGTCAAGAGAGACCAGAGCTTCCAGAGGTGGCCAAAGATGGATGTCCCAGGAATTGTGCCTGTTTTTCTGGTCAAGTTGTGGAAGGCACACAGGAATAATTTTGGAATTTTAATCCAAGGAAGGAACGGGCAAGACTCCAAGGCCGCAAGGCATCACTTCGGTCCTGTCGCTGATACAGACCGAAATCCATGGGCCGGGGGGTCTCCAAAGCTATACCGGGGGAGATATTCGAGGCATCAAACCGTGTTTATGTCACTTACAAGCCCCAGCCACCCAGCCTTTACTATTTTGACCGAGTCGCGATGATGCAGAGTTCGCCAGTCGTGATTTTACCTCTTCTTGGGACGCGGTGACAAGCGTGAGCAGAGTAGAGCATTTTTAAAGACTGGGATAAAGTTAGCCCATGGCATTTCCAAGTGGCAGGAGCAATGGGGAGAAGATGTCATCCACTCCATCACTTGAAGTGGTGGAGGAGTTCACAAGATCAGCTGGACGAATCACAGGAAGGCGCACGCTCGCCCCCATTTTGAAGTCCGGGAAACCTCGATAAATGTGACTGTGTGCAAGAAGATATATATCTACTTTCGATTTTGCCGAGTAAACAAAAATAGAAGAAGCCCGTCTTTTGACTTGACCGGTTTGTTGAACTGACAGGAAATCGCATATAATTTACCGCTAAGGGAACAACAAAGCGTGCCAGAATGAGGATAGATCAGCCAACACAGAGACGTGAAAGTCTCAGGAGCTGGATGACCTTTAGAGATATCGTGGAAACTACCGTGACGGGACAACTGTGGCCAATTGTTGACGCTGACTTACACGTTCTGGGCGTCAGAGTCAACCAGGATGTCAGGTCCAGTTTCAAGGGGTGGGTACTTCTAGTAATGATTTCAGCAATAAAATAGCTATGAGTTACTTGTGTGCCATTCGTTTCATTCGAGATCCATGAAAATTATGCTATGGCGTTTGTATTCGGTTGCTTTCAGATGAATCTGCACGATGTTGTTCAATGTACAGTGCACGGACCAGCGGTTCGTTCGCCTGCACCAGGTCGCATCGCAAATATGTTACGAAGCGACCAATCCAACTTTGGGTGTGGCACCAGGTCGCGACGTTCCAGCTTGCATCTTCCAACCACATTTCCTGAAGAAGCAACAAAAAACACCACGAGATACTTGAAGCCCGGGGCTTCTTGTAGTCAAGATGCCAAGGAAAGTCCAAACGTGGGCTGACTATGACACAGCTGTCGACCAGGTTCGTTGATGTCCAATTGCCTTCTGCCTTGCCCGTCATTGACCACCCGTAACAGATCATACTCGCACCTACCGATACCGATTTCCTCGACCAGCTCATCCCAGTGCTCAAGGATGCCTCGGCCAGCAGCCGGACTGCGTCGCTCATCCAGAGCCTATCCCAGTACGCCCAGGAGCGAGAGACCGACATCGAGCGGATCGGCCTCACGAAGCACGAAGAGTTTCTCGGTTCCGTGAATCAACTGCAGAAAGTCCGCGAAGGGACGGTGATTTTGACATCGGAGATCCTGGACTTGAACCAGTCGATTCAGGCGAGCACAGAGAAGCTGGCAGAGCAGAAACAGGGACTTGTCAACACACGCGGGGTTCGACAGAACATAACGGACGTCTCCGATGCGCTCAAGGATTCGCTCAAGATATTACATGCCGTCAACAATGCGCACGACCTGGTCCGGAAGAAGAAGTACTACGCGGCGCTGAAGTCCCTGGATGACCTCCAGAATGAGCATCTGGTGCCCATCATCCAGAACAAGTACGCCACACAACACAAGTTGGCGGACCTGATACAAAAGTCTATCCCGGACTCGCAAAAGACAATATCGAAGGCTGTCATGACTGATCTGAATACATGGCTCTATCGAATTCGAGAAACCTCACAGTTTCTTGGAGAGGTGGCATTCTTCCACACGAAGCAGCGCCAAGACAGACAGCGGAGTCGCATCGAGCGCAACGCGTTCCTCAGTCGTTTCAAGTTGAACTCTGCAATCGAGCTGGCTTTTGACGAAAACAACGATTTCGATGTCCTTGATAACGAGGAGGTCCAAGTGGATTTCACGCCGCTGTATGAAGCCTTGCACATCCACGATGCACTTGGCCAGCTTGACAGATTCCGCGGGGATTATGCTGCCACCAGGCGGCAGCAAAAGGAGCTGCTATTGCCCAACTCTGTTGACCTTCTTAGTGATGACGATGACGCATCCTTGAGGGCTTTGCTGGAGGGCATCGCGGGGTTTGCAATCATTGAGAAGGCGACGATGCAGCGTGCCCCTCAACTTCGATCATCTCTCGATGTAAGCCCTGTTTTGATCCTAGCAGCCGACGTGACCCTTTCTAATTGCTGCAGGTTGATGAACTTTGGGATTCAATGTGTCAGACAGCTATAAATCTCATCACGAATGCTCTGTCGGAGGTAAATAACGCGGAGGCATTGCTGAAAATCAAGCCCGTGGTCGGACTATTCATCCAAACCATGGATGTAAGTGGCCCTGTTTCGCTGAACTACGGCCATATCTGACAAGTGCGTAGAGTTGGGGATACTCGGTCTCCATGCTGAACGGTCTTCAACTGACGCTCTTTCATAAATATGCTGAGCTGCTCAGGAGACGCTTCAGCGATGACTTCCAGGAGGTGAGTTACGGACCTTTGAACCCCCAAGCAATATTCCGCCAGCTGAACAGTTTTTAAGATTGTCTCCACTGATGACTACATGCCTATGGCCATCAACACGCTCGAGGACTACGAGAAGGTCCTTAGCGTGAGCTGGATCACCCAGGAGAAATCTTCCGAGGAACTTACGTGAGTGCTCCCATTTCAGAGGATTTGATCACGGAAGCTGACAGCCACAAGGTTCCCATGCGTTCTACCGTTTTCTCAAATGTACCCATTGTGCTGCATTGATATTCGAAACCTTGTAAACCAGTTTTACTTCTTCTCCGCCTCCGACGACCATTTTCAGCACTCCAGTGTCATTGACGAGACGCTCAAAAGGGTACCTACGCTCATCCGTAACAAGAGGGCACAGGATGCAGTCTAACAAGAGTTTATTTAGTCACTGGACGAGCTGTTGACCCAGAAGGTCTGCCAGTGTCTCGTCGAGAGGCTGAGCTCACAGTACCTAGGGCAAATTGTGCAAATACTGATCAATCTCGAACACTTCGAGACTGCTTGCCAAAAGGTCGAGCAGCTTTTGATCGACACTCGCTCCTCTACGTCGGCTGGCGGGCCGGTTACGCTTGCGGCCACAGAGCAGTTTAGGAACAACAAGAAGACGGCCGAGAAGCGGATCTTCGAGCTCGTAAACTCCAAAATCGATGACCTTGTCGACACATCTGATTACGACTGGTAAGCTGGACCGTCTTAGGTTTTGATATTGAAGATGAGCGCTGACCTGAAGCAATAGGGCGGCAACGACGAAGCCCACCAAGGCAAGCAGCTATATCGTAACCTTGACACAGTATCTGCCAAATATCATGAACTCGACCCTCTTGGGCCTCCCTAGGGAGATCAAGGAGCTTATTTACTTTGATGCCCTCAGCCACGCCGCAGAAAAGATTCTCGTAAGCCCCCTAGACCTTGACCAAACCGGAAACAAAGTACCTTACACTAACGCGATCATGGTTTAGGCCCTTCCGCTGTCCCCCGACGTCAAGAAGATCAACCCCAACGGAGTGGAAGCGATGTCTTTGGATGTTGAGCATCTAACCCAGTTCGTCTTAGGCCTGGACAACGCCTTCATGCTCGAGCAGGGCCTGGGTGAGCTTCAGCAGACGGTGGCGCTCATGAAATCGGAAAACCATGACGAGTTCTTTGACATATCGACCAGGAACAAGAAATATGGCAGCGTCGACGCCGCGAATGGCCCCATTCTTTTGGAGAAGCTCACACAAACTATCGATAACCCAAGCCGAGCCGCGGCGCCTCTCGCTAACTTCGGATCGCGCTTCGGCTTGCGGTGATATCGGACCGCACTTAATGTGGCACATTGTAAATTGTTTACGACCGTGTTTTTTTTAATTCGAACGAGCTGTGTGGGCTCCACGTGGGCGTCACGCTTTTATCGGCCATCTAGTCGAACAGCAATAGCTGGAAATGCACCGATGGGAGGAGCAAGAAGCAGGTTTGTGGAGGAAGACGCCCGGAAAAGTCATAAATTGGTCATAAGCCAACCACGCTACCCCCATCCGATACCTAAACAAACCGGCGGCAAGGAACGATCAACGACTCAGGCCCTCCAAAAACCAGTCAAAGCACAAAGAAAGAAAGAAAACCACCATCGAAATTCCTGTGTTCCGTCCGCCCATTTTACGCCATATAGCCCTCAAGGTCAACCCCTTGCGCTCGGATTCGGGATATCCTCGTCGTGCTGCTCCTCCGCATCATCTCCCATCGCTGGTTCAGCTAAGCAATACTAAATCCGGCCCTCCAGCCTGGGAAGCCCAAACACTCAGTCTACTCACCCTTGGGACTTTAGCACCTCGTTTTCAACCTGCACCGTGCTTCCTACATAGCCGACCGGGGCATGCTGCGGTGCACACGGTTCAACGGCGCCAGTTTCATATCCCAGGACCGGGTCCAGGGCTGGGTCCGGTAGCGGCTCCTAAGCGCTCTACTGGTTGTGTTAGTTGGGTTTGCTTGGCGGTGTTTGGAAGAGTGTTGGATGTATCACTGGCTCGGAGAATGGAGGCAAATACGAGGGAGGTAAAACTAACCTGTTGCGGTGGCATGGACCCATACCCATACATTTCCTCGACATTGTACATCGGAGCCTGCGGTTGGCCATACGGCGCAGGCGCACCCGGCTGTACCTGTCCAGGGTACATATTCTGGGCTTGGCGGTAGTCTGCATCAGGAGCAATGGCATGGCCTCCCAGACTGCCGTACTCGGCTCCCATAGGGTGCTGGCCGTGGTTCGGAGCTGCCATCTGCGCCTGGGAGGGTGCGGCTTGGGCAGTCGCCTGGGCAGTCGCACGCTTCGCATGGCTCGAGGCCTCTTCGCGCGGCACGATGTCGATCAGGAAATCAAACATATCAGACTTGGACAGGGCGGAAGCGATGTCGGATCGCTGAAGGGTGCGTCGTTTATTCTCCTCTGCATGTATCCATGCTCGCATAGTAAGCTCCGTGATGAAGATATCGCAGCCTTTCGCGAAGAGGATGGGCGCTTCGGCCGAAATCATCTTGACCTCAGGGTCGGCTTTCATGACCTTCTTTATCCGCGCCAGTGGTAATTGGTGCAGCTTGTAGTCATGTGTATCGCCCTCGAGATGGTGGATAGTCTGTTGCCAGTATGCCGTCAAGATATCCTTGTACTGTCCAGTGAGACCTTGGTGGACATTTGCCCACGTCCCCGTGTAGAGCTCAGACGGCGCGAAGCCTGTGGCAGAAAGCTAAATAAATAGTTAGTATCTTGCGCTACGGGCGACAAGATGGTCAGTGGACCGGATTGACGAACCGCTTGGCTGGCGCCGTAATGGCCGCCGTGAGAGGGGTCGTAAACGGGCTGCGTACGGCCTTGCTGGCCGTGCGGTACTGACGATGGATTCTGCGGATCCATAATGGCTTGCTGTTCGCTTGTGCGAGAGTTGTTGGGGCTCTACGCTTCTTCCGAGCTGCCGTTATCAAGTAGTCGCCCTAGGTTGTTAAGGCGGTATTCCGCGCGCCGGGTGGATCTGTCTATCGCAACTAGGTGAGGGGCTGACAAGCTGCGCTCGAGATCGAGGGATTTATTCTGTTTTGCCGAGAATATTTAGTAGCCGTATGCAAGGTCGGTGTGCTATCTGCTACTCTCTCTTGCTGCTCTGAAGTCACTGTCGCCGTCGCGAGGATTTGTTTACTTTGCGACATGAGCCGGTCGCAACCAACCCCCCCCGGGTCACTTTTGGGTGATTGGGCGGGACTGATTGGCGGACGCGCTGTGACGGCGACAAGCGAATTGAATTGAATGGGTGGAGTTTCCAAATGGGACGGACGGGCACGCTTCACGTTTGGACGACTCGCGCGGAGTCTTTTTCGAGCCACTCAGCTCTGGGTTGGGCGAGGGGTATGAAATGATTGGTGAGATGCCCTTGGGCGGGCTTGGGTTGGATGGAAGAGCGACTGGGTATTTTTGGATGCAAACGGGGCAGGAAATGCGCAAGGCAGCAGGGACGTACCTTTCTTTATAAGAATGACGCCGATTTTAGGATTTGGATTTCTCGCGAAAAGTGGCAAGCAGGAAGAAGGGAAGTTCGTCGAGACGGGGTTTGTGCAAGCGGTCAGTTGGGGTTGGGCATCAACATGAAGGAGGCCGCGGACAGATGTGGCTTAGCTCTGGCTGTTATGACGGGTGACGAGGACGTTGCCAACTGGCACTTCCAGCCTCATTCCCTTCGCCCTATGACGACGGAATGAGCGGTCCAGCGATTGGACCGCACGGCGTCTGAAACGGGATTAACCCTCCGCCCGGGCCACCAAGTCACCGCCTTGAAGTTGCTGGCCACTTTTGCACTGCGCGGGTCAAGCCCCACCAAATCCACATTTCTGCCGGTGGGTGCAGGAGCTCCGGAATTTTTCTTTCCCAATGACTTTCAAGAGCTTTTTCTCTTCAACTTTTACACCTCTACCCAACGCTCGCTTTTTTTCATCTTTCTTCTGACGATGGTGACCACCATCCTCGGACTGCCGGACGCCGAAATTGACCGACTGCTCGCAGAAGCAGAGAGTCGGCTCGCGACTCATGGCGGTTCAGAGCAAGGGCCCGTCGTCGTGTCCGGCGCGAAGGCCATCACGACGACGGCATCCGCTCTGTCGCCATCTGCTGGGGCCCCTACAGAGCAGAAGACTGAGGAGAAGGCCGAGAAGTTCTCTGTTCGGGTACCCCAGCCTGCCCCAAGGAAGAAGGTAAGCGCATGTCTGCTCACTCCCCCTCCCCGTCTTTTCTGATGAAAATACCCAATCTTCATGACGCTGGTAAAGGTCCCGTCATGGGACCAATGCCGGCACCAAAATGATTATTATATTGATCATAGTTACTCTGAGAATCTTGACACATTATTTCTTGACAAGCACCGCAAAGTTATGGATCTGTTCGCTAACTGTGCTTAACAGGAAAAGAAGGATGATCTTGGAGCCGATTGGTAAAGCTGCCACCATGCCCGCGTAGTCTGTCATTCCTAACCCCAACCCTAGGTTCAATATGCCCCGGACCAACCTCACGCCTGAGCTGAAACGAGACCTCCAGGTCTTGCGTATGCGCGACGTCGTTGCGATGGGCAAGCAGTTTTTCAAGAAGGACAACAAGAAAAATTATGTCCCCGAATTTTGCCAGGTGGGCACGATCATTGCGGGCGCGGCCGATGGCGCAAACAACCGTCTTACTCGCAAGGAGCAGAAGAGAACCATTGTTGAGGAGGTTCTTTCTAGCGAGACGACCGCGAAGTTCAAGAGCAAATATCACCAAATTCAAGAGAAGAAGCAGAGCGGAGGAAGGAAGCATTACAATAAGATGCTCTCGGGCAGGAAGCGGACATAATGAAATAACTCGGTCTGGTCATCGACTATCTGTAAATACTATGATGCTGGTTTTTTAGCGAGGCTGCTCCCAGAGCAGAGGCCGTCTTGAACGGTATCTGATGGTTGAGCGCCAGCTAGCCATTACTGCTTCGCGCCGAGTTGTCGGCGGCCGTGGACATGCGCCCGGCGAAAAAGAGATCCAGTGTATGGGTTGGGAACACAGCACCAAATTCTTCCCAAAGACTGGGCGTGCTTGGAGAGACAGCACCAACACGTGTGGCATTAGAGCCAACGCGCCGAAATGCGTTAGATACCCGGATATAATCCACAAACTGAACATAAAAGCGGTCCGCGTGCATATCTGACGATTTGTTTTCCAATTTCGTGCAATAGATCAAGCAACGGACAGAAACGCCGACTCGTTGAAGCTCGAGCTGCTTATCGATAACAGTTGAAGACAAACGGCGCTAAAAATTCCGGTTCATGAGCCCGTGCTGGGTCCGAACGTTGAAATCGGAGCGTCAACCTCCATCTTGCACAGGGACATAGCAAAGATGAACGCGCCGCCGTTAATACGCCCGATGCGGTCCCTACTGCAGGGCAGACTGGTAAGCCTTCGAAAGCCCCCAATTCTTTTCAAGATGGATGGATTTTGACGATCGCGGACGCCAGCCCCTTGCGATGGCGCGACCGGCCTGGAACGCCTTCCAGACGTCGACAGCCCAGCTGCGGACCAATGCTTCGTTGTAGGTGGATGGATTCTCGGTACATTGGAACTTTTGGGATTGATGAAGTTGCAGGGCGAAAGAGCCCTCTCCCAAGGCCAAGAAGGGGAGGTCAGTACACACACACAGCAGGCTAGCCATCATCCATCGAACTCGAAACTGACAATGGATACTCTAATAAAGCAAGAAGGCAGCACCAGCACCGACCTCCCCCGAACCTTCAACTGAGGAGAAGCTCGCTCTACGCGGAAAGGGTGCCTTCCTTGAGCAAAAGGCGCGCATGCCGCGCAGTTGGGAGCTGTTCTGGCTCGACCCGTTGAAGCGGAAGCCTGAGTACGGTGTGCCGTCGTGCGATTTGCAGCTGCGCTCGTATTCCATCCGCAACCTCGAATTCTTCTGCGACTTTGCCCTGCGCGCTGCGTACTACTTGGGCCTGGCAGCCTCAGGCCCCGTGCCGCTGCCGCGCATGCGGGAGCGTTGGACCGTGCCGAGGTCGAGTTTCATCTTCAAGAAGTCACAGGAGAACTTCTCGCGTATTACGCTGAGGAGGCTGATTCAGATCAAGGATGGGCACCCTGAGGCCGTGCAGGCATGGTTGGCGTTCTTGGAGAAGCACGCGTACTATGGCATTGGTATGAAGGCGAACGTGTTCGAGTTCAGCAAACTGGGTGAGTATTGGATGCTTTTGTTGCTGCGTTGGTTATATTGGATGGTTACTGACGCTTTCGGGGGGGGGCAGATGTCGCGAAGACAATGGATGGCAGCGTCAAGAAAATCGAGGGGTTGCTTGAGAAGAAGTGGGATGAGCATATGGGTCATGTCAAGGGCCTCGATGGTGTCAAGGATGTGGAGGAGTTCTTGGCGAGGGAGAAAATGCGGGTTGCCAGCGGCGTGAGCTAGTTGCCGGGCTGCTTTGTGCTGTGTATGAATACCTGAGATGCGTCTCGAGCGCCATGGGCTGTATCTGTACAGATTCCTGTTGATTTGAAAGGCAATATATTGATCCCTGATTAATCTACAGGAATTGGGGTGAAATCTCAGGTGAATTTACTTCATGTAGCCATATCTGAATCTAAGGGGCTCATTGCATCATTGGGGATATGACAAGTACCTCACTTTCGTGGCTCTGTCAATCTGGTCACAGAAGCCATTGCGCTTGGGATTTCCCTACAAAGCTAATCAGCCGCGCAAGGAGCCCCACTACAAGACATCACTCACCAGCTTCGCCGCCTTGCGCCTGGTCCTTTTTCACAAGACATCAAGTTTGCGAAATTCCATCCTTCCGTGTCGCATCGACCACAAGATCGCCTAGCTGCATACCGGCGAAGACTCGGAGTTCAATTGACCAAACCACTCGTTCATCCACCATGGCACCCGTCAACACCGACCTCCCAGTCCTTCAAGGTTCGTCCTCCCCTATCCCCCTCCACCACCACCCAGCAAGCTAACCCCTCAATAATAGACGGCATTAAAAATGTCATCCAAGATCTCCTCCAAATTATGGCCCAGGTCTCCAACTACGACTCGGCCGGCCGCCCCTCCCGCGACGCCCTCGCAAACGACATGGCAACCCTCGGGTCCTCACTGCAAACCATCCACCGCGCCGCCGTGGCCGTTGGTCCCGACCCCGGCGTTCCCGAGACGCTGATCCACTACGTTGAAAACGGGCGTAACCCGGACATCTATACCCGCGAGTTTGTCGAGCTCGTGAGACGACTTAATCAGCTGATGAGGGGGAAGATGCATGCATTTACGTCGTTTAGAGACGTGCTCGCGCGCGAGATGGACGGGGCGCTGCCGGAGCTGAGAGATGATGTCAGGCGGGTGGTGGAGGCTACGGGCGGGATAAAGCAGGAGGGTGGTGGTGGTGAGACGAGAGGAGCTGGGGGGGCTGGAGCTGGAGCGGCGTGATTGTTCCATGGGAGGAAAATCTGGGAATTCGCATTGCTTTTTGGGGTGTTTTGGGCGGGCATCAAAGGTTGGGCCGGGCGAGGCAGTGATACCACATAGAGTTTAGGATGATTTTTGTAAAGGCGTCACCCAACTGGATGACATGGATTAATACTCGATATAGGCAACGATACTAACCCTTGCTCGCCCAAATCGTGTCACGATCCCAGCTTCATCAAGCTGGGCAGGAGTGCCAGGCCTGTATGCCTTCCTTGCTGCCTCAGAGGAGCAGAAATGTCATAACCTCTCCCACGCTGGATTGAGAGAGCGATCCAGACACGTAAACCGCAAGAGCAGCTCGTTGTCGTTTATCTTCACGTCATGTTGGCTTCTCCAGCTCATACCAGACACGCAGGCCTGGCCATCATACCACCGCAATCCCATCCCCTGACTCCCACTCCTCCGCCACCACTCCAACACCCTCCTTCCAACCAAGCGGTATCAACGCAGCCGCAACATCCTCCACTCCCCTTTCCGTCGCAAGCAGATTAAACTGCGCGGCAGCATTCCTCGTATCCAAAATCTCCACCCTCAATCCCAACGCACTAATCGCATTCCTCGTCGAAGGACTAATCGGCCTCATCTCCTTCCCCAGTCCCAAAATCAACAAATCTGCCCTTTCCGTTAGCACCACTGTCCACCCACCAACTCACTTCCAGTTCAGGAGAACCTACCAGGCCTCGGCCAAACCACCCCAAGCAACCCAAACACCTCCCCCGGCACCTCCCACTGCCCCTTGGCGTTGACCAAATTCTTCCCCTCGCCCCAAGGCCGCCACGCAAACGCCTCCCCGCCTACTAGCAACGCACCATTGCCACCGGTGATGCGCACTCCCGAGTCGAGAGCAAACCCGTCGTCGAGACATGCCGTCACACTTGTGGCGGGGACGGGTGCGTTGGCGAGGACGTCCATACTTTCGAAGTCGGTGGTGGGCGCCTGCTCTGGAACGGGCTCGTTATTGTGGCCTACTGCCTGCCGGCGCTGTGGGGAGGGCGAGTTATGTAATTGCCTGTGGCGCTGGGTCTGCGAAGGGAGAGCGTAGCTTAGGGGTCGGTGGTGGTGTCGAGGTCTTGATGCGCTGCGAAGGGTTGTGGATGTGGTGATGCTGAACTGGATCCGCTGGAGGGCACGGCTGACCGCTGGAAGTCGGAGCGTTTGGCTTGGAGTTGACATTGTCGTGGGTGCAAATTTAAGGACGTAAACGGAATGGGGCACCTTTACATGTGAATATGGAGCTGGCGTGGTGAAGCTTTGATGTTTAGAGATAAAAGTCGCGAATTGGGATTTTTGGAGCTCGACGTCATTGGTAGCGGGTACAGCTAACTGTCGGTGCGTTCGGTACGCCGATAGTGCGTGCCCCTTTAACTGATAGTTCGCAGCAACAACCCTTCAAAGTTGTTCAATTCAGTGTAGTCAATCTTGAAGGGTAGACTTGTAATTTTTATGTTTTCTGATCTTTATGGACGGACAGGGCTATTGACTTAGTTCGTACCAGTTAACGGTTTCCTCAGTCAACGACATCACATGGCGGGTCCGATGTTCTTGTCATAAGCACGGCCTGAAGTCCATTTTCATTGCGAACCCCATTCCGATAGAGAAAGCATCCCTAAGAACAGAGAGACAGCCAAACCCGGCTGTGTTGTGTATGGCATGCAGCCCTTTTCCCTAATGAACACCGAAGCAATGAGACCGTCAACCTTGCCAGCCATCCGTCCTCCCCGCAAAACCAAAACCAAGTGACGCTTATTTCTTCTTGTCGGCCTGGCTCTGCTCCTTCAGAACCTTCTTGACGATCTTCTGCTCCTCGATGAGGAAGGCCCGCACGATGCGGTCACGGACGCAGTTACCGCATCTTGAGCCACCGTACGCGCGCTGAACCGTCTTCTTGGGCTTGGAGAGCTGGGCGTACTCGCGGGGGCGGAGGGCAGGGACCTAAACCGAGATATCGAGTCAGTAAGACACATTCATTCCCATATGAGCGACGCTTTTAGTCTTCTTCGTGTCCATCGTCTGGACGGGGAGTGATTCTCGATGCTGGGCGTGATGCAGATCGGCATCCGTGTTTCCGTCCTGCTGGGAACAATAATCCGAGTGTCGCGGAGCCTCAATGTCGACCATCAATCCAATTCCCGCGTCCTTTCCCTCCTGCCAATCCAAAATCGAGAAATAAACTTACACCAGGGAGCTTGATGCCGCAGTCGCCGCACTTGGGGGCAGTGCCGCGCTTCTTGATATGAAGAAGACGGAGCTCACCACCGGGGGTCTTGACGATCCGCGTCCGGTTCGAGGTGGTGTTGTATCTGTTCAAAGGGCACAAGGTTAGCTGTTGCGCTCGCCTCGGAAATGGCCAAGCCCATGGCCTCGAAATATCGGGGTATCGGAATTAAAAGGCGACTCACGGGTTGCGGCGGCGGTAGGTGACACGTGCGTTGCCCATTTTTGCGGTGTTGTCGTTGTCTTGTTGAGATGGGTCAAGACGGTCACTGGGCGATGCGGAAGTAGATGAATTTTGAGGATGGTTTGGAAATTTCTGTGTGGGCGCTGGAATGCCTGCCCCACCGCGAGCTGGCGCGCTGCAGGGCTGTGGGAGCGCCACACTGTGTGAAAGAAAAAGCTTAGGTAATCAGCCGTGGCTTTTGCTGTGGCTCGCTGCCGGTTTTTACTACGGACCGAGTGGGCCCTGCATATTCACCTTGAGAGTCCATCCACATCATGAAAGATGATGGCAAACGCAACCAAGTCCCGCGGTGTCTCGTGCTGCTCGCTGCACAGAAAACCCCGATAGCTCTCAAACCGTTAGGGTCGTTGACGTCAACTGCTGCTCTTATGGAGTCCCTGCCTGACTGAAGAGCTCAAGCAGACTCACTGAACCCGTCCTGCGTGTCGACCAGGGGGCCGGCCATGCAACATGAGAGAGTATGCCTCAGGATTCGGAATCTTGCATTTAATCCATTCTCACAGTCACCCCACCGGAGAATTAGCAAGCCTTCTACGCTAGGGAAGCCAGAGAATCAATCAACGCCAACTATGTAACCAACTAGAGTTTGCTGCTCTCCTGAGCCACCAGTTACTCATCATTCCTGCCAATCTCGAGAATCGTTTGAGATTTCCAATGTCAACGATCTCGCAACATCAGGACGAATCGTTCTTCTTATTCTCCGTCGAACAGCGCCTTTTAGAACGGCTTGGGTTGAGAGCTGCAGTCATATCCCGCAGCCTGTCAAACGCCGCTTCCACTGTAGCAAGATTGGGGACAACGGGCCGGAGACATCGATCGAGTATGCGTGGCATCTGGAACATTAAACGCGGTTTCGGGGATATTCTATCTCACCGCCCTGGTAGGCTTTAGGTCGTTGGCATGTTGCTGTGTTGCCCAGTTGGGGTCGTCCGTGGCTCTCCACGGCTTGATGCCTTGCGGGTTCGCCTTCCGGCTTTCGGCACCCTTGTGAATGATGCTTTTGGTCTTGTCACTAGTGTACTCCTCCTTGAATTGGGAGATTTCTTTCTGTGTTTTGTTCACAGAATTCATGAAACTGTCGTAGAGTTCTTGCGCTGCTCTCACGGTCAGGCTGGCGCAGGTGGGTCAATGTTGAACAAATATGTGGGGACACATACGGGACGACTGCTTTCTAGCCATAGGCTCCATCATGCGTTCCAATGCTGAGCGTAGATTTCGGAGCTGATGGATATGTTAGGCGCCACAATGATCCCGAAGTCAGGGGTGAAACTTACCTTGAGATGCAGCTCATTCAGATGTGCGAGGTCCTCCTCGAGGCGCTCCTCTGGCTTGGTGCGTTCTTTCGACGTGTCTGCCATTTCAACTTTGAGACAAAGCCGACATGGAGCAAGGAGAAACCTCGCAAGAACCCCCGGCTTGCGCTGGGCTTGACTCTATGATACGAAACGATGCGGAATGGTTATGGATGGAGTCTGTGAATGGCTGTGATTGATGCCAAGGATGCCTACTCCAGATCCAAAGGGGATGGTGGGGTGGGTGGAAGATGCAAGGGGCTTGCCTCTGTTTGACTGTGCTGCCTGAGGATGCCGAGAGAAGGGGTTGAATTGATTTGGCCAGCATTGATTTTCGCCTAGGAATTCAGGCAGGAAAAGCTCGGACCAGATCGCCCTCGGCGCAAATAACAGTAAAGAACGCCCACGCAAACTTCGAACAACAATCCAACAACCGGCGCAGACAAATACTCAATCTGTCAGTTTTGTCGGGCACTCGATCGGCTTTCATCGTGCGCGACGTGGAGACACGGTCCTTTTGAGCCGACGAGGTCGCTCTGCATCGACCGCATCAACCGACTGCTGTCTTTCGGTCGGCAAGCAGCACAGCACAGTACAGCTTATTCAACGGGCTACTGTTCCACAGGCCCAGACAGTGCCAATCAGTCATGGATCCTCACGCGCAGTCCCAGCCACGTTCTCGCAAGCGCCAGCGCGCCCGCGTCTCGGAGGCCGGAAATACCAGTTCCGCCGCCGTGGCCCCCCAGGCTGTCCAGGGCTGGGGTGCTGCCGCCACAGCGGTGCGCAGCGACGCAGTGCCTCAGCCTCAGTTTCCATCGCAGCAACTGGAGAGGTCGGTCGCTGAGACAGACCTGTTGAACGGCTACAGCGCCCCGCAGCACAACCAATATTCGGACCCGTCCCAGTCGCTCGCCTCCGCCCCCCAGAACGACCCGACCGGCCTCAACCTCAGCATCGCCGGCGACAACAGCGCCGCCAACGCGCATCAACATCCCCACGCGCATCAGCATCATATGCAGCAGGGCCAACAGCAACAGGCCCAGCAGCAGCAACAGCAAGTGCAGCAACAGCGGCCCTCTGCCGCGCCCGCCAACAAGACGGACCGCGTTATCTTCCAGCAGTACGGCGCACAGCATTCCGCAAACGACTCCTCGCCCGCGACCGTGGCGAACCCGGCTCCTGCCCCTCCGTATAATCTCCAGGGGTGGCCGGCGGCCGGCTCGGCCACGCCATCCACCATGCCGCCGCAGTCGCCTGCCCCCCGATTAGCCCCTCCGCCCGAGGGAATTTATCGGAACTTTGAGGACCTGCTTGCCTCTGTCCAGAAGGTAGCAAAGGATCAAGGATACGGTGTTGTCAAGTTGCGCGCCAGCAACTATCGCGATGGCAAGCCGACGCGTTATGACTTGGTCTGCGACCGTGGTGGCGTCAAATACAGCAGCACAGCTAAGAAGCGCAACCCAAGCACGCGCAAGGTCGATTGTCCCTGGCGGGCGAAGGCTGTCTGTGAGGTGAACCTCGGTAACCAGTGGCGCTTCGCTGTCCAGGAGTCGCGACACAATCACGAACCGCGCGTACCAGCGGCGGTTCCTGGCCAGGAGAACACCCCTATCGCACAAAGCATCCGCAGCATTGGAAACAAGATTGACCGAATGTCGCATGATATGACAACCAACTTCAACCAGCTTTCGGCCTCCGTTTCTCAACGCCTGGAAGGAATTGAGAAGCGCCTCGAAGCCCTCGAGACAGGACGGCCCTCGATGCTAGGCGGGAACGGCATGTCAAACATGGGCAATCCCAATATGCCAACGGCTAACATGAACGCCGGCGGCATGGGTAATGGTTCCTTGACGAATGGAGGCATGAGCGCCGGGCCCATCATCGACAACAGGTTGAACCAAATGGAAGCAAGAGTCAATGTTATGGAGCGGGGAAATGGCTTGGACAGTTTGCCAATGATGGATGACGACCCTAATCGAATGGGGTTGATGGTGAATTCTTAGGGCAACTTCACCCCCAAAGTCCTAGAATAATGCGGCGTCGCATCCCCATCTCCGACATACGGGAGCCTACATGAGGGACCATGGGAATCACGGACATTTCTTGTGCTTCAGGGACACAGTTTTTATTAGGTCGGCCCGGGTCTTCTCGCTGTTCCTGCATCTCCATGCCATTATCAGAACGGCAAGAGGGCACATGATAAAATGGGTATTACAAGGCGCTGTGAAGCAACGATGGTATGGGTATTGGAATGGCGCAAATGGGAAAATGATGATTTTGCCTGGCTGGGTACGGGGAGTCTTTCAGTCTAGGCATTTCTTTTTCCTTTCACCTTTTTACGCTGTATAAGGTCGGATTGTCTCTCGGCGTTTCACGGTCCCCTTCACCTCATTACTTGAGGGTGGATGGGCAAGATTGGTAGCAGCGGGCATGGGTATGGGGCTCCACGTGTGTATACATAATACCTCGTCACCCTCGGGCGCTTGGTTTCTTCGGGTACGAATAGCGTCGGATGGGTGTTATTTGGTGTTGGGCACCTGCTTGCGGCGAGCCTGAACTAATGGGGTTCATGTCGGATTTGGAATGCGGGATGTTTCGGGCACAGGTCTGGAGAATGATCTCATTTTGCGGTTCCCACACTAAGGGATGTATTTGCGATGGGAACTGGAGGATTTACCAGTCGCTGTCTGTTGCGGATTGTTTATCACTGGGTGGAAACCCATTTGCAAGGAACGGCCGGCTTTGGCAACAAGTTGGTCGACGGCCCAATCTGGTCAAAACTGGCCAGTACACAAAAGCTTGATGGGGCTTCTCGAACGAGGACAGGAACTCCCATCGGTGAAGTGGGTTGTTCTGCCCCACAAGCCTGCGCTGGCCATAGATAGCGCTTAGATCGACTCAAGAAAAGTTGCCATTAAAATGGCTCAAAACCATATGCTCTCACTAATGTGTGTTATTCCTGGAGGACGTCGGTAGCGAGAGGGAGTCTCGTACATATTCCTCGCGTCACACCTCGCAAAGCTTTGTGTCCGAGTCCGAGTCCATCAGAATTCCATACACAGCTGACGTATTGTGCTTACTGTCCGGAGGGAGGAGCTGTGATCAGCGCCTATGTCTTAGGGCCGAGGACAAGCTGACATCAGATCCCTGCTTCCCCACATGTTCGTAGGATTACTAGGAGTATCTCGGATCGTCGGCTCCTAGTTCCTCTGGTAAGACATTATTTTGGCTGCCTCAACATTGACTTGTCCTTTCAGATGACGCCCAATTTCGGCAGACTTCACCACCCAGGGTCAGCTGTAACGAATTGTCAAGTTGTGCGTTCCAAATTCTCAATTGATGGCAGTTGAGTAGAAAGTAGAAGATCCCCTTGATGAATTGATAGATATCAATAAACCTTCCCAAGCCATAGTCCATCCCCCAAGTCTTGTACAATCACAGCCGCTTACAAGACTGATATCCAACCTCCCATCCAAATGCTGCCTATCCATCCATCCGCGACCCCGCTAGTCGTCATGACAAAACACGCTCGGTATCATTGTGTAAAAGCATTTTTATCTAGGCATCCAGTCCTCTTTCATCTGTCGACAAAATCCCTGCAAACTCCGAGTTGCTTGTTGTGGGCAAAACAAGCAAAGAAAATGAGAAAGTGAGAAATGTAAAATTCAGATACAACATGAAATAAGAAATATTAGACGGCATGTCTCGGGATTGCACAATAGCAATGTCGAGATGCCGCATGAACAATACCCGGGAAAAGAAAGCCCAACGCCTCTTCTTCGTGCCGTCGCCCGTTCTCTTATGCAAGAAAACATAAAAACCGGAAGATATAACCTGCGAGGTGCTCGAGCAGGTAGACAAGCCAATAAAGGGGTATAAATAGCAATGGCAAAATAAGATGAAGGCGACATGGAAGTCAGAGTCGTTTACAGTTCCTCGACCCAAACCTGTTTGTTGTCAGTTTCACGGCCTAGATCAATAATCTTGAATAATGCTCACCTCCATCTTGCCGATATCTAGTCTCTGGCGTTTGGCGGTCTCGACGACAGATTGCATAATCATGTCTAGGTCATCTTGGTCACCCATGGTAACCATGTCGCCGTCAGGCGAGTCGTCGTCCCTGACCTTGATCTTGAACCGCCGGCGAAGGCCAAACTTCGCCTGGATGCTGCTGACGAGATCGGGGAATTCAACAGCCATGCCAACCATGATGTAGCGGACGTCACTGGCATGAACCTTGACCCGGACTTTGGTTGGGGCGACCCGTTTGGAGGTGCTCCGCCTCGAAACGCCGGAAACCGAGCCCGGGGCTCTGCGGCCAGACACCATCTCGAAATCACCTTCGTCGAAGGAGGCGTCTTCGTAGTCGCTCCCTTCTTCCTCTTCTTCGATATACCGAGCGGGACCGCGAGTGCTCTTTTGTCTGCTGCTTCGGGAGTTGCCGCCTCCCTGGTACATATCGTAAAGATCGGGATAAGCGTCCTCTTCCTCCTCTTCCACGGACCGTCTTCTCCTTGTCGTCGGTGGCTCACGCTGCGAGTAACCCCGAGTTGGTTGGGCCGAGGCAGCGCGAGACGGCCGTGGACGTTGCGCATCATCTGGCGACGCCGTCTTATCGTACCGCTCGTTAGGCCTTGCTCTGTCGAGGTTCAGTTTGCTAGGGACAGGCTTCGGCCCCGCGCGCACCGAAGTTCCTCGGTTGATCGGGGGCCTGTCATTCTCAGGCGGTGGTGTCGGCGGGAAGACATTGCGGTTATTGGGCGGCTCCGATTGTTGCCTCCTGCTCTGCAGGCCAGGCTTGACAAGGTTTGTGGCGGCAAAGGAGAGGGATTCTACAGGTCTGTCGTCCTTGACAGCAACTTGGCCAGCCTATTGCGGGGTCAGACGTTGCTGCAGTAAAAGCATGGGAATCAAAGACTTACGCTCTTGATCTCGGAGCCAGCAAAACCGGTGAAGGCATTGCTGCGGTCTGATGCAGCAACAAGACGAGCTTTGCCTAGATAATCTTTTGTCTTCAAGTTTCGCACCTTCGCTTCGTTTGGCCGGTAAACGACGCCGACGGGAATGGAGAAAACGGTGTAGCCCTAAAGGGAGTTAGCCGTGGGCCAGAGTGGGAGACCTCATGCGTCTTCTTACCTCAGCCTCCTCCTTGATCGCCTCGTCGATCACGTTGTGGTCTTCCACCATCTTTTCCTTGGCGGCATACGCTAGATCCTGGAGACCGGCCTCCTTCTGCTGTAAATAGATGTAGCAGAGACCACGGTTGAAAAGAACTTCGCACGAGTAGAGCTTGAATAGAAGGCCAAGCTGATCGTAATTGATGGCAGTGTTGCCGCGGAGGTACAGAAGGGTGTCGTTGAAGTTTGCTAGCGCTTCCTCGAAGTCGCCGAGAAGGAAGTTGGAGACTCCTTGTTGGAAGTACGCCACGGCAAGGTACTGGTCCAACCTGACCGCTTTTTGGTAACACGCTACCTAAGAAGATGTCAGAACACGGCTGCCGTCGAGAATTTGCGTCTGCAAGACAGGATGGAAGAAAAGGCGTCGAAACTTACGGCCTTGTCGTGCTCTCCCAGCGTCGCATGGATCACTCCCATGTTGAAGAGAATCTTGGACGTGTCCGAGATCCTCTCAAACTCCTCCAATGCGGCCTCGAACTCATTGTTGTCGTACTTCTCCAGGGCAGTCACCCACGTTACAATTTCCTGCGTTGATCTGTGAGCACGGTGTACGGCGGCGGCGGGTAGAGCGCCAGCTTACCTGTTTTAACGACATCTTGCCTCACCCGTTACCGTAGACGGCGACTTGGATCGATGTAGGCGTGAGAATGGCCGTTGACGGTCGCAAGGACACACCGCTGGAAAGTTGGGTAGTGTGCGGTGCGGATACGTGGATGCGAAACTGGGCGGGTTCGTTGTGTGACAACGGGCTGGGGTTGAGGGGTTGCGGGCTGTGGGCAAGGTATATAGGCCAGCGCAAGATTGGGCTCCCTGGTGGGCTGCGCTAACTCGGACAGGCGGCAGGGCGGCAGCCGTCAGCCAGGGGGGAAGGGGGGGCTGGCCGAGTCAGTGACGGGCAAGCAACAGCGGTGCTCGAAATGTCGATATTTCCCCGCTTTCTCGTGGGTCCAATTGTTCCTTTCGCAGTATCGGTCTTGCAACTTGATAGCGACCCCCAGTCTGGATCTAGCGGCACCTTGGCGTGTGATCAGTTCCCGTTGATGCCTACGAGCACTTGCGATGCAGGATGTCCGTGAGCCACGGCCTCTGTCGGTCGTCAGATCTGAAGGAATCCCCTTCCCTTGTGAGCAGCCGAGTCCGCGTGCAGGTGCAGATTCGCTGTCTCCCGGAATGGCCGCTACTGCAAGTGATTTGAAGCCCCGGCGGTAGACTCTCTCCCACAGTCCACTTGGGAATCCCAGATGCAGCAGTCGGTGCAGATGATGTGCGAATGAGGCTCTCGACCTGATGATGACTAGCGTTCTCCCAAGAGATCAAGTTCCTGCTTCGTAGGCGTGCTGCTGACAATGTAGGTACCGACCATGTGCAGCCAACGGTACCACCCTCAAGTCGAGTCCGAAATTCAACCACTCGGATCTCTGTTCGGGGCGGAGATGGTGGGTAGCGAGCAACTGTGAGTGAGCCCCGTTGCGCTGGTCGAGTGTGTGTCCTTGCAGACGTCTGGCAACCGGCGGCTCGGATCGTTCTCGACGTGATGGAGAGGATTGAACGAGTGACGAGCGCAACCTAGCCAGCTGGGCGACCGTGATATCGTCTACGGATCAGATTATGGTGGGGAGAAGATGCAATGGCTCAATGGGCAAAAAAGAAAGTGATCAGGCTCAGCAGTGAACTTCTCCTGAACGCGCGTGCGTGCGGCAGGAGCGGGCGGATACACACTGGCTGCACTTGTATCTCAAGCGAGCGGCTGGGTGCAGTGGACTTGTTTGGGAACAGAGGGTCTGAGGAAGAAGATCATGCAGACCCGCAAGTACACTGGGCCTGCCAGGTCCGGGCTGGCCTTGCAAAACTTGAATTGTAGCTCTATGGGAGAACTCCTGAGCCTCGAATCTGCATGGACAGGGGTGGGACTCGACGAGAGCCTCCGCCGACGAGGGAGGAGCCACGGTCCGTGAACGACAACCGCGGTCAAGGGGGAGAAACACCACGAGATTGTTGGAAACAGGTACGGCAAGGATTGAGGGATCGAGGGGCTGATGGCATCATGGCCGCCCCCAAGTGGGTTGAGGCTTGGGACCTCGGTCTCGGGCGGTCTCCCGCTGTTGGACACAGCCTAGGCTGGATGGGTTGACGTCAAGAAACGGGGTGGTGCGAATTTGGCCAGAGTCGAATGTTCTGCGAGTCTAATCGGACCATCACGATGAGTTTGTCGAAGACGGGATGAGGACATGGCACCAGGTATCGAATGGTCCCAGTGTTGTGTTCTACCGGATCGACAGGGCGCAGATACCAGTAGCCAAGGGTGCTGCCATCTCAACCTGAAGAGTATGCCATGTGTCCATGTGCAACGGCAATTGGCTCCAACTTGGGAGGGTTGTAGTGCATCTGAACTAATTTCTCTCCCGGAACGCGAGCATTGGCAGTGATTGACGCTTTTCCTCATCATATTTCGCAAAGTTCCGCCCTGTTTCTCCAGAGCCAGACCAGACAGGCACCCAGAGAGCCGACTCGACGTTATTCTCGCGCCTCGAGACAGCTCTGAAAGTGCACATTGTAGGCGCGCAGTCTGCCTCGGTCGAAGCATCCCGTGCATGGGATGGGTGGTATCCTCAAGCTCCGTCCAGAACCACTGGCCCCAAGTCTTGGCCCGGCGAGGTCTGAAGATGAGACTGAGAAGGGGTCAATGCAATGCGATTCTATGTCACAGACTTCTTGGAACCCCTGCGAATCAATTGCCAGGGGGTCTCATGCACGTTGCGTTCCAGGACACGATCCCGGTCGTTTATTGGCTCAACTGCGTGGGACCCTGCGCTGCTCGTGGCACTTGCCGTAGCAGGGCGGCTATTTCAACCTCCACCGCCGGAAACTGGGCCACTGGCGCCCATCGATTTGCGGGGACGCCATCGAGGAAGCTGTGGCTGGGACGTTCCAACCGAGGAAATCGACCAGATCGGATACTGCAGCGTCTCCCACACCATTTCCCGACATTTCTTTGGCTGAGCAAATGCGAGTTTTTGGAAATTCCCATCTATCGCGAGAAAGCCGTGCCAGCAAGGGTGCATCCCTCCCCGTCCCGTTCAGTCGACCAGCAGGAATCGCCGCAAGCCACAGATCCGGAATGATGGAGGCCATCATCGCCATGGCCTGGCTGCTGACTGCTGCTGACTGGACAAGCAGGTTCTTTCCAGAATTAGTTGGGCTTCGCGTGTTTTATCAAGACGAGGTGTGCCGTTCCAACACCAACGGCCTTCGATTCTGTTGGGCTCCAACTATTGATTTGGTAGGCCCGCGATATTGGCCTACTGCATCCCAGCGGATTTGTGATAGTGACAGTGACGGAGACGGTGAGGTGACAGTGATGGCATCGTCAGATTCACATCTTGTGATCGATCACACCGGCGAAAGGGCGGGTTTTGCGGACCTGTTCGGTCCCTGCTAGTGACGACGGGGAGCACTCTCAAGCCGCAGCTACCGGGCGGCACGCACCATCAATCTCAAGCCACTGCCGTCGCTCTCGCAACTCACTGGCGGAGAACCAGGGGAGCGTACACTAGTGTAGAGCTCAACATCGAATCGCAGAGCAGCGAGCTAGGAGGACCGCTATCGCATGCGTGTGGCTTGAATCCTCCGGCGCTTAACACACTCTCGGGCTCGCGGACCGTCGTCCAAGTCACTGGGCCAATTGGCCCTGGGCGCATCTGAGAGCACCCTCTCTGATCTAACGATCTCGGGCGGGCTGACAGCTTCGAACTGGTAAGTTGCTCGGCCCTTCCCGAAGCGCAGATCGGTAGAGGCGCAAGTCCTTTTTGTGGATTCATCCCAACGTCGAAGCCCAAACCCGCTTCGCTTTCAGCCTATTGATCGGAGTCAGGGCCGGATCCATTAGATCGAGCCTCACAATTCTCCGCTGTGTAACTAATGCCGCCGTGGAACAATTCCCAGCCTGCTTCAGCCAGTTGTCTCCACAGAAATGTTCTCGGGACGATTCCGCCGGGTCTCTCACTTCTATGCAATACGACGGCACTGTCGGTTGTCCCCAGCCCTCGAAACCGAACCGTATTGATGGCACGCCTCGCCTCCAGGCTAGTTCGAATCCCGTATTCTCACATCTCACAGAATACTCGGTGTACAGAATACGGCCTGCATATGATCTCAATACTCCTCAATATGACGTTCGCTAATTGAGTTGTATCCCGCCAAGAACGAGTTGTGTCAAGTACGACGCTCGTTCGCCAATACTTTGGTTCGTGCAACCACCACTCTTCCAAGCTCATCAGTCCGTTGAGTGCAAATATAGGATGCCATACATACGGGGGTGTCCAGGACTTCCTAGGCCGCTTGGTGGAGAATTTTTTTCTCCCGTCGTCTCATCAGCCTGTTGTCTCCATATGGCGCCGTTTCTGAGGGGTGGGGCAATGGTCTCGAGCTGGCAACCCAACCTTAAACCTCGGCCCCTATTTGCATGATCAACACTGCAATAGAACATCGTGGCACCTAACCTACCACGCGGTGAAAAAAATGCCTTAGCATATTTTGGGTGCAATCCCCGCCAAAAAATGCTAAGCGATTACTTTCACCGCGTGCCCACCCAACAATCCTTGAAAATTTTGGTTCGAAGAACAGATGGCTGGTGCCTGGGTGGAACACCCTCTTTTCGTTCGTCTTCTTTTTTCACATGAGTCTTTGTGTTTCCGATGCCCTGCGTGTTCTGAAACAACTCGCCCGATCCGGGATTCTGACGCAAGGCTGAACCCCCGTGCCCTTAAAAGCTGGAATTCCCCCTTTTCACTAAGTGGTCCTCAACTCTGCGGCTGAAACCAAAAGGGAGCTACCTTGAGCCCCAACCGGGGGGTTAAGCTTAACTTCAGATACGTATTCAAATGTTTCAACGTCCATGGTTGTGTAGCCATCTGGTTGGGCTCTCATCATAACATCCCTTTTGTCACCTCATCCTTCCTCTCTTCCCACAACGTCTTGCCCGTGCAGGAACAAACCGTCTTGTCGTTGTCCCACATGCCTGCACTGCGTGCAATGACACCAACAACTGTGTTTTCATCGTTTCCAAGACGCGATCCATCCCTCTCGTCCTGGCGCGAAACTACCAGGGCGTGTCCGATAACCTCCCATATCTGGAATGGATGGTTGAGAAAGGCGCTACCGTGGCCGCTCGTCCCAACTTCAACAGTTCCTAGAACCCCTCGTGCAGCGTGGCCCGTCTTGGTATTGGCTTCCTTCCCTGGTGTCTCACCAGACCAGACGGGGCCCGTTGACAACGCACCATCCGCCAGGTTTCCATACTCCCGGATCGTGGTATGATAGGTGCCTGGTGCGACTCCGCGGAGTGTGAGATCAACCAATGTGGTTGTGGCGCTAACTTGGACGATACGTGCGAGGCCCCTTACCAGCCTGTCACTACCGCCATCCTCGTTGAGGGGCGCCGACTCAGCGGGTTGGTGAAAGGTCTCGAGAATGCTCACTGCTGCACCTGTTGTTCACATAAAACCGTTCCGTCAGCACCAACCAAGCTCCGTGATGCGATGCAGGGTGATATTTGTAAACAAAACATTGCGGATTCCCTGGGCAGAGATCACGGGAGAATGGATGTTATCGCTGCACCTACTGTTTGATGCGCCCGATCCTCGAAGAATTGCGTCTCTCCCAGTCGCCTGTATAGCTTCGACGATAGCCGATGGGGGAGCTAGCCTCATTGAATTCACACTGTTAGCAAAGTGGCCCCCACGATACTCCTTTTTTTCGAGGTGGTACACAAGGTGATATTTCCCTATTCGAGGGGCTATTCTCGCCAAGATGTTTGAAAGCCGTACCTGTCCCTTCAATAGACACCAGTTGATCCTGGAGGTTTGCCTCGACTTTGGAGATCCCCTGAAGCTTGTGCAGGGCACCTGAGATGTCCTTGACGCAACCGTCGCATGTCATGGGCACGGCAAACAATGTCTGTTTCAAATCCAATCAGCCCTGAGCCTTGGCGTGATTCCTAAGATCCCGCGACGACAACAGAACGAATGACAGGCATATTACTTGGATTCCTTCGGCGGTGTCTAAGAAATGACATAGGGGATCTTCGTGAAGCGTGGAAAGAAAGCAAAATCCGGCAAGTAGGCACGAGCTCACACGCCCAGTGGGAAAAGTATGTCGGGAGGTGACTGACCTGAAAAGGGGTTGTGACAGCCATATTGCCGTTGGTCGAAGTTTTCAGAGGGGTGGACGATGAGTTTAAGCGTTGCTGTCTTCGGCAATGCCAGGCGTATCCACCGACGGAGGCAATAACAGCAAAACCGATAATATACTTGGTGGTGTTCGATGCTGAACTTGGATGCATGAGTAGATGGTGAGGGGAACAGCGGAGTTGTTGCGCAGGTTGTGAGGGAAATACGGTCGAATTAGACAGAAAATGTAGGGATCAATTTACTGCTTGACTCTCCACAAGTTTGTCAGTTACACTAGGTAAATTTATCTGTTTCCTGCCCGCTGCTTTGAAATCGTCCTTGCTCTTTCCCCTCGCGAGCATCAGCCGAGAGCTCCGCAGTCGGGTTCGGCCCACACCCCGCCAAGTCGCGGCGCGCCGGGAATTTTCGGTCCGTGCGTCTTCACGGTCCAAAATTTTCCCCTTGCGGCCAAAGCTCTATGCGACACAGACGGCCCTCGGAGTTCCCATCCATCGTCATCACGAATTCTCCATCCGCTCCGAAGTCCGGCGCCTCTCCTCTCCCCGGCCGAACCCGTCCCATCCAACGGGCATTCCGGTACTGGCCAATTGGCGATATACACCGCGCTGTTTGATGAGGGACTCGGTCCCATCGTCGACATTGCGTCTCTCAACGACGACCTCACCTCCACTCTAATACCCGCCCTACCGTCATCATGTCACAAACCCTCGGCCTCGTAAGCTCCCTCTCCCCATACTCAACCTCCCCTCCCTCCCATGTCCTCGCTGACCAAGACCCCAGACCCGACTCGCCTACTCCCGAGTATGGCACCACGTCTCGGCCTCGGCCCCCCATGCCGGCCTCTCGACGATAAAGACCCCCCCAGAGGCTATCACCCCTCCCTCCCTGGGGCGTCTCGCCTCCCGCATCGCAATCATCCTCATGGGCAAGCACAAGCCGATCTGGGACCCCTCGACCGACTGCGGCGACTACGTCGTCGTAACGGACTGCGCCGCGCTCTACACCACCGGAAAGAAGATGTGGCGTAAGCAGTACTACCGACATAACACACGGCCCGGCTCGCTGCAGCAGATTGCTATGGACGAGCTCAAGGACAAGTTCGGTGGTGCCGAAGTGCTGCGCAAGGCGGTGAGCGGCATGTTGCCCAAGAACCGGCTGAGGGAACCGCGGCTTGCGAGGCTCAAGGCGTTCGAAGGTGAGGCGCACCCGTACAAGAAGAATCTGATCCATTTTGGCGGTCAGGTCGTGGGCTCGCCCGGGTGGGAAGACGCGGTTAAGACTGTGAGGGAGGGTGATAAGCAGAGGATATAGGGTGTTGTTTGGAGAGGTAAGGTGCGTATTATAGGTATAAGGATGGGGTAGATGGGTTGGGTGGTCTGGAGAGCTGCGCCAACTCGGATCTTGAGGTCCGACCTGTGTACTCAGTTGGGCCGGGATGCATGTATCAACAGAATAGACAAATGCATTGTACGTCTACTACCACACCTCGCCAACGGATCATTTGCTTCCTGCTCGCTAGCAGGCCGAGCGTGGGATAACATAGGAATTAAGGAGGTACTCGGCAAACTCCAGGCCATCGAAATAAGAAAAAAGCTTCACGGAGTAAGAGGATAAGAGCAAATAGCTTCTTAATGTTTATTAGATCTCCCCAAAATGGGGAGTTGATACGGAATGATGTTATATAAGCCCCCCCAGCAAAAAGAAGGAAAACACAGAAGATGCTAATAACACCCCATTGAACCCGCTCCTGCCCAGATCCCTAATGCAGAATGCGATGCTACCGAAGGACAATAATGATGTTGCTGACGGGATATCCATGTTGTTCCCCCAACCCGTGGTACGCCTTTTTCAATGGATGGATGATCATGGTAATGATGCGGTCGTTCTACAGCTTCGTACAGCCAGCTCTGCGCGCTCTCTTCTCTTCTTAAGAGCGGGAGACTTCGCACTTGATCAGGCCATTGGGGCTCGACTGGGGGGCGTACACCTCGGCGTCTTTGCCGGTGTTCTTGTAGCCCTTGTGCCAGCTCAGGTCTGCAAAGAAGTGGTTAGCATTGAGGAATAAAATTGGGGCAAGTTGGAGGTTCAGGGGTGCATACCAATCTCGAAGTAGTGCTTGTTCGGCAGGGAGTAGCCAATGACCTCGGACTCGGGAACGGCTTCGAGGATCTGCTCGCACATCTTGTACATGGTATTCTGGACCGAGGCGCTCTCGTCGATGGCAAAGGTCTTCATGGTAATCTTGCGGGCGCTCTCCCAGGCGGCATCGAAGCGCTCAACGCCCTCCTGAACGGCAGCAAGCGTGAAGCGCTTCCAAGCCCAGGTAGCATCGACATCGGTCGACAGGATGCGATCCCAGGTCTCGCCCAGGCTGGTGTACTCGTCCCGGACGAAGCCATGGAAGGCCGAGCCAGTGCTCTTGAGCACAGTCAGGCCGCTAATACCACTCTTGATGTCGAGGCCATCGCCGGTGGCGGCCACTTCAACAGTGCGCTTCTCCTCGCCGTCGCGGAAGAAGCTGTGCGGATGCGGGGCGCCGTCAATCTCCATGCGCGTCCACCGATGCACAATGACCTTGACGTGGGCGGCCGAGATGTGGGGGTACGTATCAAGGAAGTGCTGGCCGAGGTGGCTGGCATACAGCTCTGGGGGGTTGACGGGATGCTCCTTGGCCTTGATGTAGATGGTGTTCTTGATAGAGTCAGTGGCCACGACGACGCTGTTGTCGGCCTTGGTGTATCTGTGTCATTTTGTCAGAGCTGGAGCATGCAGGGTAGTTCGGGGTAGCGGCTTACGATGTCTCGATGGCGCCCTCGAGCAGGCAGCAGACGGTCATCTCTGTCACTGTCTGGACACCGGTTTCCTGGTTGCGATGGACCTTGTAGACGCGGACATTGTCCTTTCCGTAGCGGGCCGTAGCGAGAGAAGGCATTGCGGTGGTGGTGGCGGTGGTTGTGGTGGTGGTGATGGTGATGGTGTGAACTTTTGACGTCCGGTGTAGTTTCTGGGGCAGAAACAGGATGGCAGGGGAGGCAGCAACGATGGAGAACAAGTCAAGGGTGAGGGCGAGGCTGAAGTGGGACGAAGCTTGTGTGATGATGATGGTGCACGAAAAGGGGGAACACAGCGTTGGTCGGGGTCAAGGGGGCCTTTATACAGGGAAAGCTTTACACGCCCGAGGAATTGGACGCGGTGATGCGGGCGATCAACGCGCGACCCTCGTCGGAGTCCAGCGAGAGCGGGAACGACTGCCACCGGGACCAGCCCAGCTGCGCAGTGTTCCGCCCATCTTGACAGGACACCAGGGAGCAGCAGACCGATAAGCGATTGACGGTTGGAAGCCCTCAGCAGGTTTGGTGGGGGTTGTTGTTGCGAGCTGGTGGATCCCGGAGTCCGCCGACAGCCTGGTTTTCACCCCGCCATCCCACCCGCGTCTCGACGGCCGTTGCCCGTTTTCGTGATTTTCATGGCAGCTGGCCTCATCCGAAGGACGAGATGAGCCCGCTTTCTCACTCGGCACATTATCGAGGCCAATTGACCCCCGAGGGCCGAAGACGCGAGCCGGAGAGCCTTCCTTTCCCCGGCCGCTGAGATTTCAGATCTCCCCCGTGGCCTCCGGGATGGTCAAAGCCGGGGTGGCCCGTTCAACGATTGCGGGGTCAGGAAGCGCCCGAACGCCAACCAGGTTTGCAATGCCGCTTATCTTATCGCATCGTACGAGTGACTTGCACTTGTATATCGGGAGCGAGAACTTCGCCCTTGGCTTCTTGACTTAGGTTTATTACACATTCCCCAGACTGAACTTTGTTGGGCGGACCTTGCCATCGGATGATGGGGTCTCCCTTGTTAGGCTCGTCGAGTCTGGCATCAACAGCATGGAACTGCACGTGTGGCTTGCCGGTCTCCTTCCGGCACTTTCACTCAGTTCCTTTACACGAATTTTAGCCCAACAAGCATATATCTTCATCCGTGAATGTCACCTAATTCTCATATCAACAACCCTGCAATACTTGATTTGGCAATTCCAGGCCATCCATATGGGTGTCTCCGGCCATTTTGGGCCTATCATAGAATAAGGAGCAACTACGGGGTTTTTACACAAATCAACACTAGATTATAGTCAGTCATGAAGCCGCGGCCAAATTGGACCAAGCCGTAGCCAGCCAAACGCGTGCAAATATGCCTGAATATTCCATGAATGAGCTGGCTCCTCTTGTTAGAGCCCGGAGTAGCTCCCCAAGCGCTGCGCGGCCATCCATATACCGATCCCAAGAGGCGAAGTTGGGTATGCACATGATGGTGATATAACTAGGCTGTATGCAATGGTTGTGGGATAGTCGGGAATGGTGTCGGGTCGAGGTAACATGCGGCAACTCGTCGACATGGAGAGATCAGGCATCTGGGAAGAAGAGTCTCGGCCCAGAAAAGAGGCATGGCAAGACAGCCAAGGATGATGTAGAGCCATCTGTACTCCATTTTCAAACCTGTTGCGAAGCGTGGAGCGGAAGGAGTATTTAGGCCAATGCAAGGAAGCCATTTTTAATTAAATAAATAAAAGCATGATGGAATTGTTCACTTTCCTCCGCCCAGGTCGAAAGTCATTGGAAAAGAGCTGCAGTGACCCTGCAACCCTGTTGACTCCAAGTCAGAAAGCTTGGCTTTCGCTTTCGATGCGTGCACGAGCCATCCTTTCCGCGGCCACGATCCAACGATCCACGACCAACACTGGTCACTCAACAACTCCTGACGCACTCGCAACGACTAACCGAGGGTTCCGCCGATCGTATAACAGGGTGCGTGCGAATTACTGTGCCCCCGCCGGGAATACGATGCTCCACGAGATAGATTGTCTCCACCACCAACGGAACAAAAAGGGGGGGTGTAGATTTGGATGCGCCGCGCGAGCGATCGGGAAATCGAGGGATAGGGCATCGATGATCGGTCAACGAATCGACCAGGACTGAGTCGGATGTGCGTCTCGATAGTCGAGGGCAAATGGCCGGGCCACCGACCATGTTGAGCGCGTCCGCAACCCCAACGCAGAAGTCGTTCTCGCAGCAGCCGATAGCCACCCGTCCCAGCTTCGACCGCGGCGATGGTCTTCAGCCGCCGCCGGCCGCGGCGAATGGCGCCCGGAACCTGTCGACGTCTGCCCTGAGCTTTGCGCCCCGGGGTTCGTCGCTCAACCCGTCCCCCATGCCCATGCCGGGCAGCTTCAGCTCCGATCTCCGCAGCCAGATGAACCTCTCCCGCGCCGGCTCGCGTGCCGACATGTTCGCCCTAGAAAAGCTGGACGAGGATGACACGTCGGTCCAAGAAGCGACGCTGTCGCACCTTCGGGAGGCGCTGAGCCGTGAGATGAAGATCAAGGAAGGGAGCGAAAACATGCTCGAGGCATTGAACAGCAAGAAGGCGAAGCAGACAAAGGAACAACGCCAGAGGGTCGAGGCCGAGTTGAATTCCTCCAACCAGCGGATCAAGGATTTGCGCCAGAAGATTACGGATGCGCAGAGGACGAGGCCGACACCCACAACACCTACGAGGGCAAGGACCGAGGGTCTGCTCCAAAACACCAACGGCGTGCGTTCGCCCCCGAGCGCCTCGCGGAGTGGCGCTGGGTCTGACCTCGAGGAGGCCACCGAATCGCCTACATTTGCCCTTGCCGAGATACTACAGGCCCTGGAAGTAGCTGGTATGACGCCGGATTACTATGTCTCTAGAGCGAACAACTTGGTGGACTTGTTCAAGCGGCACCCTACCCTGAAATACGACCTGGTATGGTCTGTATTCGGACTGCGCATGCAAGTTATGCTCCTGAGCGATAGCCGGGAGGTTGTTGCCTCCGGTTACAGGATGATTCGATACGCAATATCCGATATCAGCTCACTTCGAAATATACGCACTCTGAATACCGACTATCTGGTCACATGGTAAGTTCGGTACGAGCCCTGTTCTTCCGTCCGGTTCTCTAATCAATACCATCAGGTCTCTGATAAAGGACCGGAAATCCGACGTCGAGCGTGAGCAGGCGCTCAAGTTCGTACGGGCTTTTCTCGATGTGAAGGATGGAGTCCGTGAGATATCACGGGCTGTAGTCAGAACCATTGCCGCCGTGGCAGAAGAGCACGAGGAGAGGCTACGGTCGGTCTGCATCGAAACATTGGCAGAGATTCTCGTCCATGACCCGCGTCTTTTGATCGCATCTGGCGGGCTGGGACCACTCCACGAGGCGTTAGCTGACGGCTCGTACAAGGCGTCAGAAAGTCTCACAGCAGCATTTCTCTATCTCCTCGATACGCCGTCGCGGCGCAAATACCTCCGCCCCGGAAACGAGCTGGAGGTTCTCTTCACCGCGTTTACCGATGACCTGTCCACGACCGAGCGGCTCCTCAAACAGAGCGCCAAGGCCGTCGCCTCGGCGCTGAAGACTTGGTCTGGGCTCATGAGCCTATGTATGTACAACTTCCGCGCCATCAAGTCCATGATTGGCAGCATGGTTGCGCAGGCCGGTCCTATTCGAGACACGGTTCTTGACCTTCTTTACAACCTGTTCCGAATCAAATCTCCAGCCTGGGCAACATCCTTTTTGGCCGGCCGGCGGCTCACCACTTACGGCAGGGTCTCAAATCTCAAGTCGACAGGCTCCTCCAAAGCCACCCAAAGCGAGTTGGAAGATGAGTGCGGGGAGCAAAACTTTGTTGAGCACTACACAGCTCTCTTACTAGCCATCTTCATCAAATCGGGAGTAGTGCCAGCCCTGCTGAAGCTCACGCAAGACACCGGGAACCCCACGGTCAAGCGCAAGTCGACGCTCCTCATCGGCGAAGTCCTAAAACTCTCCAGCCATTTACTTCCGTCGTCCTGGAGTAGTGACCTGCAGCTTCTCCCCGAGCTTTTTATTTCGGCGGCGAAACTAAAAGAAGAGAGCCACTTTGTCGCCACTGGAGTCATCTATCAGATAAGCAGCGTCAGTAGGACGCTATACCGATCATCGCCGGCATCATACAGCTCCTCGTTGATAGCACCCAACAACAGCATGGATCTCGGCATACTTGATGAACACCCCAAGAGTAGCGCGTCCATCAATTTTGACGATGCCACCTTCCGGCAGCTTCTCATTGACTCCTCGGTCCTGAGCAGCTCCAACTATAACAAATGGAACTGGGACATCATCCTCCGGCTCATTGACGGACCGCTCACGAACGGCAAACGACTTGAGGAAGCCATCAAGGTGTCCAAATTTATAAAACGCATAATGAGCTTCTATCGCCCGTTCAAATATAAATTCTCGGAGATCAAGAGCTCGCGAAATACGCAAAAGTACGTCAGGGCTGGCTGTTCCCTCATGCATGCTCTTCTGCAGAGCCCCGAGGGTGTCAAGTATCTATCGGACAACAAGCTGCTCAGACAGATTGCGGAATGCTTGGCCCAGTGTGACCCCACAAGCGGACTCACTGCGCAATATCCCATGTTTTCCAAGGACCGCCTTACAGACACTCTTTGTGGGGGATACTTCCCCATGCTCGGTGTGCTCAGCGGAGACGTCAAGGGCATGCAAATGATGGATAGGTGGCGTATCTTCAACATGATGTACCGCATCGTTGACTTGAAGCAACGACCGGACCTGATCAAATTGATGCTCTCGAATTTTGACTACGCACTCCCGGGCCATCCGCGAGTCCTTCTGTCTAAAGCCCTCACAGCCGGGACGAAGGACATCAGGATCAACGCAACGAACGCGTTACGGAAGTATGCAACACGCCCACGAATGACGGCCCAGGGCCATGAACTTGGTGACGCAAAATGGGCCATCCAGCTCTTGGTAACCCAGCTTTATGACCCGGAGGTTGAAGTTTGCGCGACTGCCGTGAAGATATTGGAAAAAGCTTGCAACACGAAGAACCAACTCGAGTACATCGTCGAGTGCCGACCAGCGCTAGACCATCTGGGCGAAATAGGAGCTCCCTTACTCTTGCGCTTCCTCTCGACATCGATCGGCTACCATTATCTCGACGGCCTAGACTATATCAGCAATGAGATGGATGACTGGTTCCTAGGCCGGAACGACTCATACGTAGGAGTCATCGAGGCTAGCCTGGCTCGCTCTTTCCAGGGCCATCAAGATGACCATACGAACCGCATCAGCGTATTTGATGACGAACAGGAGATGGAAGCTGATAGCCACGTTCCGCCCCATTTTTACCGCGAACTTACGCGGACACAAGAGGGATGTAAACTGCTCAGCGAGAAGGGCCATTTCGACGAGTTTGCGGCTACGATCCGCGACTACGGGATGCAATCGGACGACCCGGAGATGGTCGTCAAGGTCAAAGGGTGCCTCTGGGCCGTCGGAAACGTCGGGTCCATGGAGCTTGGCGCACCATTTCTGGAGTCGTGCGATGTGGTCGAGCACATCGTCAAGATTGCTCAGGGCCATGAAATCATGAGCTTGCGGGGCACGGCCTTTTTCGTTCTCGGCTTGATCTCGCGGTCCATCCACGGCCTTGAGATTCTCTCAGAAAACGGGTGGGATGCCCACACTAACATTATGGGCATCTCCTTTGGCTTTTGTATCCCAACGGATCTCGGCAACCTATTCTCTTTCCAGCCGTGGAAGCACGCTTCAGTCACCACAATCCAACTACCAGACTCACAAAAGACGGAAACGGCCAAACTACCCGCCATACCGTCTCGGCCGCGGTCCGAATCACTGATGAAGGCCATCCAGGAGGAGGAAGCCCTCAACGGCAACGAAGTCCAGAAGGTGGAGCTTGATCCCGATCCAACTAGCCAGCGCATTCTCGAGCTGGTCATCGACCTCGCGAACATGGTCCTGTACCGACGAGCTCGCGCCGAGCTCATGCAGATCAAGGCGCACAAAAAAGCAGTGGGATTCAAGCAACCCGGGCTATTCCACCGCGTCATGGGCCTCTTGGAATGCCACCACTACAGACTCGCAGATCGCAGCATGATCGTGGGCCTGTTCGACAAGAGCGTCTTGAGGGCCGTTGTTTTTGATGAGGATGAAAGCTCCAGTGGAGACGAAAATGAGGAGAAGAATGCGCCACTTGGTGGTGCAGCGGTTGCTACCACCGGATCGCTTTCAGAATCTCTGGCCAGCGACAGTGACGAGGAGGAGAAAACAGGGGAGGGTGAAGAGGATGATGAAGAGGATGAAGAAGACGACGATGAAGATAGTGATGAAGAAGAGGATGAGGAAAGGGCCGGGGCAGAAGAGGATAGTTCAGACGATGAACAGCGGACGGCGAGGCAGAGAAGTGTCAGTGACAGAGCGGGCAAGAGGCACGGATTTAGGGGAACGCTGACGGGTGAGGGTCGTCCGTCCTGATTTGGATGATTGGACTGTGTGAGTTTTCCGGCTTGTTTTTGTTTGTTTTTTCTCATCAAGAGCGGGCGGCCTTGTACTCTTAGGGCGGCCTAAAAATAGGGGGCAGACGTGATGAGCCTTGCAGGCTATTTTTATTTCATTTTTATTTTAACTGTACGGTGAAGCTGTGTTAGGTTCTTGCATAACGGCGGTCGGGGTCGGGTTCTGGGATGACTGAACAGGCTGGTGGGTTATTAAAGGTAGCTATCTAGGCACTTGGTCGTGTAGATATCACGACAACCGATAGTTTCTCTGGTCCAAGAAGATGAAAAGGGGGACTTGGTAAGGTACGGGTTAAGGCAAGGCGTTCGATCTTGGACGAAAACATGGCGATTGGCTCGGGTTTTGTGTGATCAATGTACTATACAACAATAGGTATAGGCCTAGGGTACGAGGCTTAAGCGGCGAGACTAGGACACACCTTTGGAAGAAGCAAGCAGCATTGTGTCTACCGCAGCACCAAAACATTTCAATTTCTCTGGATGTGTAAGCATCAGATATTAACGGCCCAGGCCTGCCAAGAGTAGACGCCTAATTGAGAGAAAGGGCGGATGAGGAAGTGAGATTGTGACGGCTGCTCGAGGCAAGAACCCCACTACGCTCCCCACCCTCTCCCTTCCTTGTCTGTCTAGGACTCGAGGTGCCTACCTAGCTCGACGGACCTGTGTTGCAACGGCGGAAGATTGAGTGAGTGGCATGCATAACTTGCGCAGAGTAAGCAAACTCTTTTTTGGAAACTGTGACTTTTACTCTCACGAGGCGAACCCAAGAATATGACTGTGGGAAGAGTGCTGGTTATTGCTGGGTCGGACTGTTCGGGCGGAGCGTTTGTTCCCTTTTCCTTTTTATTATTTTGCTATCTTGTATTCTCCCCCCCTTCCTGATGTGAGTTTAGGGGATGATTGAGTCACTTACACGATAGGGTGTGCGAAATAGAGGCCTCGAAGCCGACCAAAAGGTTATTGCCGCCCACGGCTGCTACGCTATGACGGCTACGACTGCGTTAACAGCACAAAACACAACCGGAGTCTTCGACGTCCATCACGTACCCGCGGATTTCCTGCGGAAACAGATTGATGCGTGCATCGGGGATATTGGAGTTGATGTTGTCAAGACTGGGATGCTGGCGTCGGTTGGCACCGTCGAGGCTGTTGCTGCGGCGCTCGAGGCGCACAATGTGAAGACGCTGGTCATCGATCCGGTGAGCTTCCCACGAGGCGAGAGAGCTTTCTGTGAGTTGGCTTCTCATCTCACCATGGTGGCTCTTAGGTTATGGTCGCAACCAGTGGCTCACGGCTTCTTCCGTCCGCGGCGCTCGATGCACTACGCACGAGATTGCTGCCGATGGCGACTATCTTGACCCCGAACATACCGGAGGCTCGTCTGCTCTTAGCAGATGCTGGATATGGTCATGTTCCTGTGGAGAAGATCTCAGATCTGGTGTTCATTGCGCAGCTGGTTCGTGCCACGGGCCCGCAATGGGTGCTGATCAAAGGCGGACACTGCCCTTTCCGGAAGGATGGAACTCTAGCAAAGTCGCCAGAAGAGAAGGAGATTGTCGTGGATGTGCTGTACGGCGGCGGGGAGCAGTTCTTCAGAATAGAAACACCATACCATGAGACCCAGCACACACACGGAACAGGGTGCTCTCTGGCTTGTAAGTCATGCCTCCAGGCGATGTGTCGGGCCTATTTCTGACAGCCTTCAGCCGCCATTGCTTCAAATCTAGCACTAGGGATGGAAATGTTCCCCGCCGTGAAAGCCGCCTGCAGATATGTCGAAGCCGGCATCAAGACGGCCCCGAGTCTCGGATCAGGCGGTGGACCCATCAACCACTTCCACTCTCTCTACCGCCTTCCATTTTCACCGTATGTGGCAAACCCTTTTCCGGTTACCCTACGTGGCCGGAATACTGACTAAGGCAATCAAGAGGCCATTTTGTCGACTATTTACTGGAACATCCAGATGTTGCCCCTGTATGGGACCATTTTGTCAACCACCCTTTTGTTGTGGCCATGGGGAACGGGAGTCTGCCACTGAAATCCTTCAAGGGCTATCTCGTACAGGACTATCTGTATCTTGTCAGTCCCACTTCCACCGAGGCGGTCCTGTGGCTCTGCTAAGTGCGGTTTATAGGTTCAATTTGCTCGTGCAAACGCACTCGCGTCATACAAAGCCAGGAGCATGGATGACATCGTTGCTGTAAGCTTTCGCTGCTGTGCTACCTGTCCCGAAAGAAAGCTGAAAGGGTTGGCAGTCGGCCGAGATAGTCTCGCACATCTTCAGAGAGATGCAGCTTCACGTCGGATACTGTGAAGGATTCGGCATCTCAAAACAGGAAATGGAATCCGCAGAGGAGGAAGAAGGCAGGTTGACTGCTGTATTTTCACACCGCTCGTCCTCCTGACATCGAATAGCCTGTACTGCGTACACCAGATATGTTCTAGACATTGGGCAGTCTCAGGACCTGATCGGCCTCCACGTGGCTCTGGCCCCATGCCTGCTGGGCTACGGGGTCCTTGCAGAGCAGCTGCACAAGGACCCCAGATCCGTTCGAGAAACCAATCCGTACTGGAAATGGATCGAAAACTACGTGGCCGAGGACTATGTCACGGCTATGAAGACCGGCAAGGGTAAGTGCGGGTGTTGGCTGAGGGAAGGAGTTGCGACAAATGCCGAGGCTGACAACAAACAGAACTCCTTGAAAGACACGCCGTTTTGCAAGGGGCGTCAAGGATCGAGGAATTGGTCAAGATTTTCATTCACGCTACCAAGGTCAGAGAACTGACCATCCATGTATTACCAGACCGCTTATGCCTGGCTGAGACTAACGCACGACTCATGCAGATGGAAATCGCCTTTTGGGAGATGTACAGCTCAGCGTAGAGATAGAGTAGAGAGCAAAGACATCGATGCCAGCATTGCATTCGGTGTCTGATGAGGGCAGTCGCATGGAAAGACAGAAATACAAGAATATCGATGCGATTCAGCAGTTCGTTGTTGGGTCTTTTTTGAAATGCAATGCCCGAAGCAGCAAGCCGAGCAAAGTTAAAATGTTTGAGGCGAACAGAACAAGGTTGGTGCCTGAGGCACAGATGTCTTTATCTCGCTTATCAAGCTGCTAGACCGCCTCCCGCAAGCGCCTCCCTGCAAGAAAATATTTTTTTGGCCCAAGGCGCGGCGCGGCCTTAACATTTTTCTAGAAAGAAAATTCCTGGAGGCAAATCTGAAATCCTTCCCACCTTCCAACTCAAAAGTTTCTTCGCATCGCCGAAAAAACTTGCACCTCTCAACCTCATCTCCCCCACCACATACCTTTGCATATCGCAAGGTGCCCATTCGCTCATTTTTATTGAGACTTGTGGTATTGACGTTGAAAAGAGGCTCCCGATCGCATCTGCGCCCTTCGCGACTCTCTTCCGACCGGAAACGTCATTTGACTTCTTTTCCACCACACGAGCCAGTTTCGCCGTTTTCCCACCCGACGAATCACTCCATCTCGCTCGCACATCTGCGATCGCGATCAATACGCCCCTTTTCCAAACCAACTTCGCGCCAACTGGCAATACTCTCGACTTCACCCTAATAACATCATGTCTTCATACGGAGGAGGTGGTTATGGTGGCTCCCGCGGCGGCGGCGGCGGTTACTCTGGCGGAGGTGGTTACAACGACCGCAATGGCAGCGGCGGTGGCGGTGGTGGTGGATATGGCGGTTCTACTAATGGCTTCAATGGGTACGTTGATATCTCCTTGTTTTCTCTCGCATGATCGGCAGCCTTGTTTATGGATATGCCTTGAGGGGCTGTTCCATCACCATTGACTCTCGCGATTTCGTTCGATTGGTGTGTTTCTGTTTACTGACATACATTCTAGTGGTGGTGGTGGCTCTTACGGAGGCGGTGGTGGTGGTTATGGCGGAGGCGGCGGCTTTGGAGGCGGCGGTGGTGATCGCATGTCCGCTCTCGGCGCCAACCTGCAGAAGCAGGAGTGGGACATGGGCACCATGCCCAAGTTCGAGAAGCACTTTTACCAAGAACATCCTACCGTCAGCGCGCGCTCGCCTGCTGAGGTTGAGAAGTTCCGCCAGGATCACTCTATCGCTATTCACGGTAGCGATGTTCCCAAACCCGTCGAGACGTTCGACGAGGCTGGATTCCCCCGTTACGTTATGGATGAGGTCAAGGCCCAAGGTTTCCCTGCGCCAACCGCTATCCAGTCCCAAGGCTGGCCCATGGCCCTCTCCGGACGCGACGTCGTCGGTATTGCCGAGACGGGCTCAGGAAAGACGCTGACCTACTGCCTTCCCGCCATCGTTCACATCAACGCTCAGCCTCTGCTCGCACCGGGTGACGGCCCTATCGTTCTCGTCCTTGCGCCCACTCGCGAGCTGGCTGTTCAGATTCAGCAGGAGATCACCAAGTTCGGCAAGTCGTCCCGTATCCGCAACACCTGCGTGTACGGCGGTGTTCCCAAGGGCCCCCAAATCCGCGATCTGTCAAGAGGAGTCGAGGTTTGTATCGCCACACCCGGTCGTCTCATCGATATGCTCGAGTCTGGCAAGACAAACCTTCGTCGTGTCACCTATCTCGTCCTTGACGAGGCCGACCGCATGTTGGACATGGGTTTCGAGCCCCAAATTCGCAAGATCATCAGCCAAATTCGCCCTGATCGTCAGACTCTCATGTGGTCTGCTACATGGCCGAAGGAAGTGCGCTCTTTGTCGGCCGACTTCCTCAACGATTACATTCAGGTCAACATCGGTTCCATGGATCTTGCTGCCAACCATCGTATCACACAGGTTGTCGAAGTTGTCAACGAGTCCGAGAAGCGCGATCGTATGATCAAGCACCTGGAGAAGGTCATGGAGGGCAAGGACAGCACAAACAAAATCCTTATATTCACTGGTACCAAGCGTGTAGCGGACGACATCACCCGCTTCCTTCGCCAGGATGGCTGGCCTGCACTTTGTAAGTTGACCCGAGACCCCGTTTAGATTGAACCCTGCTGACCACCTCTCTTAGCTATTCACGGTGACAAGCAACAGAATGAGCGCGACTGGGTCTTAGATCAATTCAAGACCGGTAAGAGTCCCATCATGGTTGCCACCGACGTTGCTTCGCGTGGTATTGGTATGTATCTCCCCGCCCCTCCCCGCTCCCCCCGCCTCGAGCAACTTTCCAGCATACGTGAGTGCTGTGCTTTACTCTTGTGTCTAGGGGCTCTCTTGCTTGCGCGAACTTGCCTGACATCGTGTCTGCATGGTCTTTCTGAGTGGAGTCTTGGGTTCGTGACGTAGCAAAAGTCATTAACCGATGCTACGCCCGTGATTCTTCTCTTGTACGGTCTTCAATGCCGTGGTACAAGCGTGGAGTAGGCATTTCTTGACCTTGATCAAGCTGTCTCCAAGATTCCCTAGGCCCGAGGACCTGGAGCATGGATATCCCACCGGCATATTCTCCGCAACGGACAGCCCATCTGCCAGAGGGAAGCACTACCAAAGGACCACAGAGAATACTTAGCGATCCGTGCTGTCTTGTCACCCGTTCATGCTGGAACGTTGCTATACCCATGCTTGCCATTGCTAACCAGTTCGTTAAGATGTGCGCAATATTACTCACGTGCTCAACTATGACTACCCCAACAACTCGGAGGACTACATTCACCGAATTGGCAGAACTGGCCGTGCTGGCGCGAACGGCACTGCCATCACGCTCTTCACAACTGACAGTACGTTTCTCATCCGCAACATTTGGGTTTTCAGCAGCACTAACCTTCTCTTTTCAACAGATGCTAAGCAGGCAAGAGACCTGGTCAACGTACTCCAAGAGGCGAAGCAGCAGGTCGACCCCCGCCTGGCCGAGATGGCTCGGTACGGTGGTGGCGGCGGCGGTGGTCGCTTTGGTGGCGGCGGCTATCGCGGCCGCGGTGGCGGTGGTCGTGGCGGTAGGCGTTACTAGATCGCCGCAAGTTGGGCGGTTCCCAGCTGACCATACGCAATCAGGTCGATCTGGTGGTCGCGTTGATGGTGCAAATGCTCTGCCGATGGGCAATCGTCGGTGGTAAACTGACACGAGCACATCACGCACTTTCCTCACAGCGACAATCCCTCGCCATGGTGACAGTTTGACTCATCATTTACTGGCTTTTGTTGGTTGGCATTTCAGACCCCGGACATCACGGCGTTATTGGTAGATGGTTCGGTCTAGAGGTTGGTTCATAGCTTGGACGCATCCTGTTGTGCTGCGCCGTCATATGCGGCTGCCAAAGGGGTGTGGCTCGTTCGAGTTCACGTTGTGTCCCAGGCACCAAGCGGAGGAGGATTATTCCCGGAAGGCCTTTGCAGATTGGCAGAGTCTTGCGCGAGACCAAAGATCAGCAGCTCATTCCGCCTATCGGCATGATACCCTTCAGTCTCCTCCCAGCTCTTTGGCTGGGGGGAGGCTGTTGGGATGAGGTTGAGTAAGGGGCCACCGGCTTACCCTACCAGGTTGTCCTCTTTTTCTTTGTTCTTTACCTCTTGACCAGCGGACTCCCCCATTCCAGCGATGTTTGTAAACTAGGAATAGGTGGCATTCGGCCCGCTCAGACTTACGCCGGACGGTCGTAGCCATAGATTTTCTTTTGTGACCCATCTGCATGGAGTTAGGCATGTTGTAATTACATCGGACAGAAAATCAAGAGCGATTTATTCAAATACCCTTGCGCCTCATATCCTTCCGGACCAGCTGTGCTCTCTTCTCGTCCTCACCTTGCTCTAACCATTTAAGCTGATCTCGCCGTGCTCTCTTAGTTGTGATGTTAGGTCTCAATACTGGAACGCCCTCTTGAGACTTGTGGATGGCGTATCTGACTTTGCGTGCCTAACCGCAACATCACATCGTGAGAATGTTCCGAGCCTCGGTCTTTGAGTTTTGTCCAGCCGCCTTGGTTGTTCGTCATCAGCGACCCCCCGAATTGTCTGTCATATGTCATCCTCTATGACCAACCTTAGGTAGACTCCTCGTCGGCATGTCTGCCTCAAGAAGGAGAGGGCACCCGAATTCTACAGTAGCTCCCCCCATATTCTCTCGTTCTATCTCGGGAGGCAGAAATACCGCCGAATGGGTTGAGGTTGAAGTTGAGATTCCGACACGCCATGACTTGTCTTTGCCACTCAGGGGTTAACCCCCGAGTCTCCTCAGTATCGGCACGGAGGGGCGATACAACTATCCGTCGCACGTGCAAATAGATAGGGTTAGCCTTTATTTTCATGTTTGACTTCCAACTTTACTTTGCCCCTTGAAGTATCCAGACTAACTTCACGACTGGCTGGGTGGCTGTGTTTCAAAAAGTATCATGAGATTAAACTATCTTAGCAAGGCTTCCACCATCGATCTGTGGAGACGAAGGCGTTCTCTACTTGCGTGTCTTGACCGTTGATAAAGGCGATCGACCGATACGTCGCCGAGGGGCGAGAGTTTAACTCTAAATTCGAGAGAGAGGCGTTCAACCTTTTCACCGAGAGTATAGACCAGCTGTTGACAGGTATCTCCCAAGTCTCGGACAGCAGTTAGATACATTGGACCTTCCCGAGCTTCCGAAGGAATCTTATCATTATCATGTGTGTTTTTATTATCTACCTAGGCAGGGGGCTCAAAGGGCTATCATTCGTAAAGACCCTATCATCATCTCGTGCCAACCTCCTCTTCTTGTAGAATTAGTGAATCGAGCAGGCAAAAGGGTAAACATCAACTATGCAAGAATAAGTGGGATGCTGACACCCTTTCCGGCCTTGTAGGCGCAGGCCAACAGCGAGGTTACTTTCTCAACCAGGTTTCGGGTTGACATCGACGATGGCTTGGGGGGACTCGCCAGCATGCGCCGATCGCTGCCACTGGCCACCGCCCACCGCCGGGGAGGGTTGCAACGCCTTCCGCTCAGCCTTCGGGCACCCACAGCACTGGCCGATCGACAACGGGAAACGCGTTGATTGCCTTGGGACGCAACAGCTTGAATAGTTCCATTTTTCCTGCCCACGACTCTGTGGGTCACATTGCATGACTACATTCTATCTTTGGGAGCATCACCAAATTGCGGCTCAAGATTCCCTGCTCTGTACGCCCAGCTCGGCACCCAGATGTCAACCCACGGTTGGGGGTTGGGACAGAACCCGAGTTGAGAAACCTCGGAACCTATCGCTCCTTCGGTAGGCAAAGCACGCATCGCGCGGCACTAATGCCTATCACTCCCGGCAAGCCTTTCCGGAGGCAAAAGGGCGGGTTGGTCCTGGTGACATGGCGGCGGTGGAGAGCCACACTGGACTAAGACAACCCCATTTTCGCGTCGACAAATGCGGCACCCAACTATTGCAGACCGCTGACAAAAGGGGAAACGTGGGCTGGGGTACATGAGATAGCACAGATTCGTAGCTCAGGGCCAAGCGTGTTTCCTGCGTGCCTGGCTTCAGCCCATGCAGCGCTACGCTACTTAGCGTGAGAGGAGCACGCACACACAGGTCTGGGCTGGGATGTTGTTTGTGTTGGCCCAGCCTAGCCCGGCAGGCTGCCACTCCCTGCTACCAGCTCGACGTGCCATTCAAGCACCGAGCCGTCGTCGACAGGCGGGCGGGAGAGCGCCGACATGAGAGCCATGCGGATGACCCGCAACATGGTCGCGGAGATGGCTTCAGAAAACGGGGGTGATCGAGGTAAAGAGAACAGAAGAAACCCGGCTAAGCCCTGTGTTCCGCACCAGTGGTAGCCGGTATAGTCAAACAGCCAGACGCTTGCTTTCGGGAGAAAGAAAGAGAATGTCTCAAAGATCGAGAGGGATAGCAGGAGAGCCCCCAACGAGATCCGACAGGCCCGTCAACGAGCTCAGCGGCCGAATTCAGGGGGCGGGAGGAAGGAAGGAACGGTATCCACCTCGCCGTCAAAGTGGTGCATTCTGGTCAGGCCCGCAGCCAAGCAACAGCAGCTGAGGCCTGACGATGCAGATTGTGTGATTCGGGCTCCATCCTGCTGGTGGAGAGCCCTGGGGAATGGTCAATGGAGTCGGATTGTGGGTGCGGAGCGAGGAGGGTCGGCGACCCCACAAGAGGAGCCATCACCGCTGCTGGTCTCGAATGTAGTGGTTCGACCGTACCGTGTGTACTCGCTATCGGCCGAACACAAGACTCAGTCCCCGGTTCTCCTCCTTTTCCCGGAATCAAGCAATCTGGGTACCCAGGGTTGGTGATGCTATCTGCCTCGGCGAGCCCACGGTCCGTCCACAGGGTACGAAGTACATGCATTGCTGGAGAATGGAACAGAAGACCACCCTGTGCTACCTGGTGCTAAGGGATCAGCTTTGGCGCTGGCGATCGACGTGCCGGCGAGATGTGTGGCTAAAGCTAATGCGTGGGTGCCAGATCCCCAGAAGCCCCATCGAGCCCATCTGAGGTTGCAGCACACTAGTGAGACTGCAGAGTTCTCCTGTGTATGTTTTCATGCCTGGCATGCGAATCGTGTTCTTCCCTTCGGGGTAGGCCCGTAGCTGGTAGGCAACACAGAGATGGCAAACTTGTGCTGGAGGGTAGAAGCATCTGGACGAACTGGCGTCGGAGGCGCACTATGCAAGTCGTGACGCAGATTGGCGGGTGTGAACCAAGTAAGGAGCGACTCATGAAGATGCAACGAAAAGGGGTCAACGATGCTTTGCTTTTCTTCCTTTGTTCCCGCGTCGAAACCCACGTGAAGGCACTACTCTCTCTGAATCGACTGGGAGCGGGTGCGAGGCAGGCGGCTGGCCAGCAAAAAGAAACTCTTTCAAGCAGGCCTCGACTGGCTCCCATGGTCGATCGAGGCCGACTCAGATGCCGTGCTTCCCCCGAGATGCATGTATTGGCCAAGACCAAGCGGTCCAGACTATAGAGGTCCAATTATGGCCTGGCTCACCACTCCTATCATGGATGACAGATGACATGTCGAGGAGAAGTTCCGGTTCTCGATAGCGGTGTGTCTGAGAGGAGCCTTTTTCACCTCTAATACCTCCCGACGCCGCTCTTCCTCGTCTTGCTCTCTCCCTCTCGCTCTCCAGTGGCCGCCGTCCAGTCCCGGGGACCGGAGTGTTCCATCCCGGAAGGCCGGATGATGGACGCGGTGCGGCGGGGACGCGTGTCGGTCTGTCGATGCCGCCATATGAGCACAATACTTGTTTGACGAATCCAGCTGAGGACATCGGCACGGCGAATGTCGTGAAGGTCAGGGTGCTCGTGCTGGGGCGCCGTTGCGCGTCTCCCCAGCTGAGTTTGGCATTTGGAGGTTGGTGGCTCGGGTCTAGGCCCGACAGCTGTGCTCACTGGCGGCCCATCATGTGAGAATGTGTAACGCTTTCCTGGTGGCGAACTGCCAGTGACGGGTAGATGGTTTTCTTGACAAGAGGCCCGGATAGTTGCCAAATCCCATTGGCCGGAGCTGACTCCGACAGCACTTGGTGCCGAGCCCAACTTACGCAGCACAGGGGGGGTTCGGGAATATTTTCCTGAGCCCGTGAGTGGAAGGAGCGGGCTTGAACTTGGTACTCTCCATTTGCCCCAGGCGTAAAAACGGGGGCCAAGTTGGACATTTGGGATGCCGTTCAGAATACGGGACAGCTACATTTGCCGGCCTGGAAGATGGTAAGAAGATTGGGTACATCCGCGTGGCGTTGGCTTCTTGCCGCCCAGCTCGCGCAGTCCATGTGCAAGCATCTATTCATACTGACTACTGGAGCGTGTTACAGGCCTGGCTGAGCTGAGCTGGCTAAGGTAGCTGCCGCGTGGGAGCTTGGATGGCATTGCGAAGCGATCTTGCCGAATCCCGACTTGGGCTTGAATGAAATCGTCTTCCGTCGCGCCTTCCGTTCTGATCACTAACCCCTGGTGCAGCGTCAAATCAAAACGTGCCCTCCGCTTTCTTTGGGGTCATCATCAACCCCCGCCCACATCCCTTCCTGAGTGGATCTCCGAGAGTGGGAGTGTGGATACCCGGGGGCGACAGGGATCCGCCCACCAGCCACAGCTTCGGTTGGAACCACACAGCATGCAGCGAACTGACTGGTAGCCGACCTTGCCGTCCAGCTGGATAACTACTGTGTATTGGCACAGGCCCTTTCAAGCAATACATCTTTACGAATACGGCGTAATATTGAATTGTACTGCACTGTACGGCGGATGCGCCGCGACGTGACACACCGAGCATGAGCGTGGAGGTGATGCGTCCGCAGCAAGGTGAATTGGCGTTCGCAACAACACTCGTCCATTTGTCGGGCAATGAGAGACGAGGCAGAACTGAAGACGCTGGGAAAAGTGCAATGGTGGGCTCTAGCGGATCGCTAGCTGCCGCCGTCACGTGTGAGTGTGTCCCTGCGTCTGAAGATAGGTCATTCTTGGGAGTCCCTCGTTGTCGGGATCAAAGTTAGTGCGGAATGTAGCCGGTTTGGTGTACTCCATGTACCTAGGGCAGACCTGGGCGCGCTACACCATCCCGCCCGTCCATCGGTCCAGGTCCAGTTGAGCGCTCCGTTGCGTCCTGGCACGCCTGTAACGGCCCCCAAGATGGAGGCGGCTCTAGAAGGCTTCGCTGAGGCTTCGGTAGGGGGCGGATGCTTTGATCCTCTGCCGATAGCGAGGGCGCGCTATGCTCCTTGTATGTGGTGCGTGACAACTGGGTGACCTGGCTTGCCGTGGCTGACGCCGTCATGGTGCAACGAAGCTAAGTAGGTGTGCTTGGGTTCCTTTTTTCCCACCCCTTGACTTGATATGTCCCAAAACACAGCTTTGCATGCCATATCTGACGGCGCACGATGCAACAATAAAACATGGCTTCGAGGGCCTGAACTTCAAGGATTCGGGTTTCCCGTTTGAGGCTGCCCGAGGCCCTTGCTAATGCGGAAGGGGGGCGGGCGGCGGGGTGGCCGGAACAGGCTGTCTGCCCGCCTGGACAGTGCGCGGTGCTTGGATGCGCTCGAAGCTGGCGAATACGGAGCGCAAACAACGAGCTCAGGGTATTTCGCCTCCGCGGTACCTATTGACAATATAATCTCCAACTGCTCCAAACTATCCCCGGCCAATCGCCGGCGGATCCGCCCTGGATCAGGAGGAAAAGCTCAGAAATGGTTCCATCGCCTTCGTCATGTGGCTCGCGAGAACTGACCGTTCTTAGCCCTCAAGTTGTTCCGCTTCACCGCACATATGCTTTTCGGTTTGAAGGCGAGGTCGACACCCATTGCCCCGAGATGTCGATTTCCCTGGCGTATCAGAAGTGCCCACGGCGATTCTGTAGCCACATTGGGAATCCCCACAGCTCCCGTCCTGCGGAAGCAATACTTGGGTATCGGTCAGCTTGGACGGCCCCTTCATGACCGCATATAAGCGGCGATGGATGTGCCTGCGCGTTCCAGCAGCCGGGTTGTCAGGAATATTGACCACGCGCTTTGGGTAGCTTATTGCTGGCCGATCAACGCCGAACTATGCCCGAAGAGGAAACTTTGGTTGAACGTGGGGTATGGAGCTGCTCGGAACGGTGCGTGAGAGTGGCTTCCACCGTCCAGGGATCGGCACTGGCAGCACCCGGGTCTCCGGTTGACAAGAGCTTCACTTGCTCGAGGGCTCGTGTTTGCCTGCCGGCTTGTGATATGTGACGAGCGTCCTCAGTACAGTATCTATTTTGTGACCACATCGCGGGCGGCCCGTGGTGAGCAAAACAGGTTGGAACGAGAACCCCTGCCAGCCCCCTGCCAGCCCCCTGCCTATGCCATCTGCACAAGAATCCGTGAACAGAAGGGCTGTGGTTGCTGTGCATGTTGCGCAACCGAGTCGCCAGGGCGCAGCGTTAGTCAGGAACGAGCTCGCTGAGGCTTGGATATGGGGTTCTCACGTCTCGAACTTCAGCCAAGTCCTCGACAGCATTTCTGCAGCACTTGCCAATCAGGCTGGCGGCGCCGGGGAGCATCTGCTCCGCATTCCCTCAGAATGTGCCCGAACTGCCACTGCGGGCGATGCCCTGGTGCGACGCCTCCGTGACTCGCCAGAGCCGTACACCGTCGGCGGAGATGCGTGCGCATGCAAGACACGGCAACGATCGGGGCTCTCGAGTGGGCGGACGGCGGATTGGCGCCTGCAGGCTGCACCAGCACAGCTGGCCTCGTTGACGGGAAGGGAGCCGAGGGGTTGAGGTCATCGTCTTGGGCTGAAGCGGCTTCGGGCTTCCGGCCATTTGAACGTCTTTCGGCGCCGGGCAGCTTGGAACCTGGAAGTCCATCGATGGGTTGCACAAGCAACAAGATACAACCGTACATTCACAGACACCCACGTGAGCTGGGGGAACTGTCCAGCACGTGGCTTGCGACTTGGTGCAACATCCGAGCCAGCGACGGCGACCGACTTTGGAGGCCCTGCCGCCTTCTGTTCCACAGCGGTAGGAGCGGAATGAGTGTGTTGCGCAACGATGCACGGAATTGCCTCGTACTTGCACCAGGCACAGAGCTACCGACTACAAACGGAGCCCTCGCCATTGAAGACTAACTACGGGAGATGCCGGGCGGCGCGCGGCGGGATTCTAGATTTTTCGAGGTGTGTATGACGGTAGCTCGGGGGCTGTCGCCCCAAGCTTCTTCAAACAGAAGCTGGCTGGCTGGCTGGCTGGCATCTTCCCCGAAGCTCCCGTTCGGCTGGTGCCCAGGTTTGGCTGGGTTTTGCACTGTGCCCCTTCGCGGCATATGGGATAGTGAGACGCGATTTTAGTGCATCCAAGGCCTCGGGTCGCCAAAGATCTGTCAACGCCGCCTCTTGTCAGATCCCCTAACTCAAGATTTATTAGCGGCATCTTCAATACTTAGCCGCGGATATTGAGGCTGACCAGGGCTGAACCCAAGACGTTCTTGCATGGTGAGCTGGATGGGACAAATTCAGGAGACGTTATTATTCCCGTGCAGCGACTGCTCGTTCACCCCCAATACTGGGCCTGTGATCACGGAGAGGCCTATTGCTGCCCGTGTACACACACGGCAATCAACGGTCGTGTGGCTGTGCCGTTTTTGCAACCCTTTAGTCCCGCAAACTGTCCGCCTAACCTGACTGGCTTGCAGGCGTAACCCGGCCCTCGACCCCGAAGTTGTTTCCGGCCGATTTCCAACCTGGGAGAAGCGGAACAAAAGCTCTCACCGCCAAGCTGATGAGTCTGGCGGTGGGGCGTGATGGTTGATCGCTTGCACATCTTGGTCGAGCCACGACTCAGTTTGATCTCTGCGTGGAGCGAAAGAAGGACGTTCTGCTGATCAATGCGATCATTGCCACTGGCTTGTTTGTGTGGTACGCGAGACCCCAAAGGCTTCCCGTCTGATGCTGCCCTAGGCGCTCGACGGCGTCGAACCAGCTCTCAGTCTAAAATCGCGCCGTTCGTCCATCATCCGCAACTAGCTCGAACCCCAGATTCCCAAATCTCAGGATTCAAGGTCAGGCGCCAATCATACTAGTTCCATCAGATCATTGCGATGCGAAAAAACCTTAAATCAACAGACACAGAGGTTGTGAACGGCTTGAAGCTTTCGCTCACTACGAAAATTTGAGTCGACACAGCGAAGTAGATACCCCGCCGTTTGTGTGCCGTTGTTTCCAAGGTCTTTGGCTGATACGCCCGTTTGCTTGTGCGACAAGCGTGCCGCATGACGACGGCGCTCATGTTGAGCCCCAGCCCATCCGCGAAATGCCCTTCCCATACAAGGAATCTTGCCTCGCTCCAGCCAATATGTGACGTGAACATGTATTTTGCTGGAGGCGAAAGGAAACCCCCGTTCCATCTGACCTGTTGGCCGCCCCTCCGTATCGGCCCGGTGGCGGAGGAAAAGCGGTTGATGGGCGGGACAGACGCTCCTGTCATATGCCTCCAGATCTATCGCCGTCCTCATTTGCGTCTCATATCCCACCCCCTCTCTTGGGGATCGCATCATCGGAGCAGAAACACACAGCATGAGAAACCGTGGAGAGGATGCGGACCAGAAACAGGGTTCAGAACCGATGCAGACGAGGTGACGACCCCACCACCAAATTTCTCGGCACCCTCCCTCCTCCCTGTCGGAATCCCTTGGCACTCTCACACATCTGTGCATCTGGGACGCGCCTGAGTGGCCCAGCCGAGCGAGAGTCCCAAAAGGTTTCCCAGCCACAGCTCCCGAATCCCAGAACCCAGGCATCATTATTCGACCACACTTGGCTAGCGTGGGAATGCGCGCAGATCAGTGCTCCTCACGCCAGCCATGAGCACCCCTGCTGGCCCACCAAGGCACCCAGTATGCGCCATATTCATTCAACACAGTGTCGCGCTCTTGACCTGCCAGAGGAGATGGAAACCCCCCCCTCCTTCTGGAACGAGCCGACAGGTTGGATGTGATGTTGATTGTCTGGTTTTTGATGGCGCGTTGTTGGTTTCTTCGTTCGCCCATTTAAGACTGCTGCTGACATTTACCATGTTCGCCGCTCACAAATGGCAACCCTCGGGCAGACCCGGCAAGTGTGGCCTTCGTACAGCTTGTCGACGAAGGCACGGTTGCCCGCTCCACTGGCCACTGACCACTGACTCCATAAAGACTCCACTTGCAGTCGGCCATCGAGTGCGACATCCGGGTCCTTAGTGCCAGCCAGCCAGATGTCTCGCCACGCCCCATGCATCTCAGTTCAGCAGAACTCAGGCAGTAGCTAGTTACCGCCACAGTCCCTTTTCCCTTTCCGCCCATCCACCCCCGCTGGTGCGGAACCGCTGCGGGAGAGGCGAGTAAACGAGGAAATTAGTCCCAGGCGGCAGGCGAAGACTCCCAAGGACCTGGAACGCTTGTCCCGTCTCTGGTCGCACGCGGAACGCAGGTGTGTCCAGCACATGGTAGGGGAGATAGATAAGGCAGGTATAGGTACCTCTGGTAGCGATTTGCCTTTTTTATCCTCTCTGATCACGCAGCTCGCTCCTTTCGACTGCTGGGGTTCGCGACGCGAGTCATACCGTAGCCGGTGCCGGCGTGGGGAGCTCGGCAGGGTACGTCTCATCTTGGCAAGCATTTCGACCCGGGGGCGGTCACCAGCTGGCATTGTGGATCGCGATGAGGGAGGAAGAGAGGAGGAGGGAGGAGAGGGGGGGGGGAGGCAACGCTGCAGGAGCGAATGGTATAGGTAATCGTCGGGATTTAGCTGATTAAACCTAACTCCCGCATCATTTGATAACCACGTCCGCGTGTGTGCAAGCTGTAAACCGAGCACAGGGTGTGGCTGGCAGCGGGAGCGAGAGGAGGCAAAGGCAACCGCGGAGACCGCTGCCCGTGGAGCACTCTGGAGAGGGAGAACAAAGCCCAACGAACGACTTTGCCCACTGCGGAGCCCCAGCGAGCAGGCGAGCAGGTTGCCTGGGGAAGTCAAGTCGGCGCAGCAGCTCGCGGTCAAATAAAAACTTGCCGTCGCTTTTTCCCCCATCCACATGGAAGTCAGAGCGCGGAATCAATCATTCAGTCCAGACCCGTCACACCTTCCGGCCTTGTTTGGCATCGCTCTCAGCCTTCCACTCTGCCAAACTCCACTTTCCCCCGGCTGCCAGCAAATCAGCGCAGCCCCTCCTTTCATCAGCGAAAACCTGGGCGGTGGACTGAACGCAAGCCAGAGATACGGCATACTTGCAGGACATACCGCCTCGCGCACTCGCACGCGCCGTGC
>Ga0247780_1000028_pt1 | contig 131855 bp, 115 predicted proteins | sample UWRJL079202R5_FD_179927 | JGI IMG/M metagenome (GOLD analysis project Ga0247780, IMG submission 179927) | Plant litter microbial communities from Arlington Agricultural Research Station in Wisconsin, United States - UWRJ-L079-202R-5 | ecosystem: Environmental > Terrestrial > Plant litter >...
TTGAGCCTGGTTCAATTGAACAAGTTGGTTGCGATCGATGCGACCGAGGCCGACCGGTGCCGAATGCGTGGGGTTGCACGTGCTCAGGGTTAGGGTTATGTATGGGGGTTTGGATTTTACAGTGCAAATGGTCATTTTCTTATAGTGCAAATAGACATCCTCTTTTTTTTTGTTGGGCACGAGCTACCTAACACCACCAACTTGTAGCCTGACGGGAGTCCATAAAAGCACAAAATAATTGATAGAGCAAAATGCTACCCTGCCTTGATCAACAGTATAAATGCATCTTCAATATCAGGATACGCGGCAATAGACATTCTCTATGAAACGATACTTACTGTGAGCCTTATTACACAAGGTGTGCCCCATGACTAATACAACCCTACCTGTGAGTGTACTAACCCTAACCCCTGGTGCGGGTGTGGCTGTTGATGAGGCGGGTGCTTGTACGTCCGTCGCTGGGGCTGAAGCTCCAGCCTGAGCTCTTGGCCCCACCGCAGGTTGACATTTGGCCTCGATTTGATCGATGGACGAACACCAACAAAGCTGATTCCTTCGGTCTTGAGAACCCGTCATGTCTCGATGGCTGAGATCTACCCCTCCCTCGTGCAATGCGCGATAGTTTCTGCCGCCTTCAAGATCCTGCTGTTTCCAGCCTAGTAAGCTCGCCCTCCCGAAAGTTTTTGTTCCCGTCGCCGTTCCTGACCGCGTCGCATTCGCATCCGACAGCAAATCCACAGACTTTGAAGTCCACCGCAATTGGCTCGCCATCACTCATAGCCTGCCCCTGTGGGAGTGGTACTACGAAAAGACGTCAGAATGGACGCTCGACTACCCACCGTTCTTTTCCTACTTCGAGTGGATCATGGCCCAAGTTGCGTACTTGGTTGATCCGGCCATGCTCCGCGTGTTCAACCTCGAATATGATAGCTGGGAGACAGTGTACTTCCAAAGGCTTACAGTGATAATCACCGAGCTCATCTTGGTTTACGCGCTGCAGATGTAAAGCTGCCCCATACGCACCGAAAAATTTGCACCAGCTGACGAGAAGGGACATCTAGGTTCGTGGACTCGTCGCGTGGAGCATCCAAACGAGCAGCTCAGGCGGCCGCCATCTCGATCCTCCTTTCGCCGGGCCTTCTGATCATCGACCATATTCACTTTCAGTATAATGGCTGTATGTACGGCCTCCTGATCGCGTCTATTGTCTTGGCCAGGAGCAAGTCAACCCTGCTGCTCAGCGGTCTCACATTCGCCGCCCTGCTATGCATGAAGCACATCTATCTCTACCTTGCGCCGGCATATTTCGTCTTCCTTCTTAGGGCCTACTGCTTATCTCCCAAATCTATCTTTCGGATCCAGTTTCTCAATTGCCTGAAGCTGGGCGCAGGCATCGCATCCATCTTTGGCACGGCCTTTGGTCCCTTCGCACTCAAGGGGCAGATCCCGCAGATTATGAGCCGCCTATTCCCTTTTTCGCGAGGCCTCTGTCACGCATACTGGGCGCCAAATATCTGGGCAATGTACTCGTTCATGGACCGGGTCTTGATCGTCCTCGCCCCTCGCATCGGACTGCCCGTGAAGGCTGAAGCGCTACAGAGCGTGACACGTGGGCTGGTGGGGGATACGGCCTTTGCGGTGCTGCCGGACATCACACCCCGATTGTGCTTTGCTCTGACACTGATCTTCCAGACCATACCGCTAGTGAAGCTCTTCATCCAACCCACTTGGGACACCTTCGTCGGGGCAGTCACGTTGTGTGGTTATGCGTCCTTCCTTTTTGGTTGGCATGTGCACGAAAAAGCCATCCTTCTGGTCATCGTGCCCTTCAGCCTCATCGCACTGAAGGACCGCCGCTATCTGAGCGCATTCAGACCATTGGCTGTCGCAGGCCATGTTTCGCTCTTCCCCTTGCTGTTTACGCCGGCTGAGTTCCCCATCAAGACGATCTACACTATTTTCTGGCTAGTTCTCTTCCTGATGGTGTTCGACCATCTGGCCCCAGCTTCCAGCCGTGCGCGGTTCTTCCTGTTTGACCGATTCAGTACGCTGTATATCACGATCAGCATCCCGCTGATTGTCTATTGCTCGCTGGTGCATGGCATTGTGTTCGGCAAGAGCTACGAGTTCCTGCCGCTGATGTTCACTAGCTCGTACTCGGCAATAGGGGTGGTGGGCAGCTGGGTGGGCTTCATGGTTGTGTATTTTACATCATAAGGAGGTAGATAGGGGCTTATACAATTGGCGGGTCAAGTTACCAGATGTTTGCATCATCTCCCGGAAAAGTGACGTCCTTGCTTGAGTCTCTCAATTCGAGTTCCTCCCACCAAATCAGAGCCATTCAATCCACACAGCCACCTACGCACCTCTCTTCACCACCGAGAACGGCAGTCCCGCAGTATACTGGTATATCGCAAGTTGTATAAGCGTGGTAAGTTGGTGATAACAAGGTTTTGGTTGCATAGTCCGTATGCCTTGATCGAGAAGCGCGGAGAGAGGCAAGCAGTTGAAGTGCTGAGTCAGCAGGCGGTGGGACCACGTGCCAGACACCGATGATTTGCCGATGCAAGGCTGACATGGTGGGTTCGTTCCGCCCCGGCAGGCAAAAGCTGCACTCGCTGCGTTTGTTGGGGGCACAAACAAAGAAACCATCGTGCCACGCTCCTCATGCCCAATGGCCGCCGACATACCGCACCGAAAACGCCGCCACCGTGAAGCTTCAATTGAGCTCAACACTGCTGTGCACGGCTTGATTGGCAATGAGAACAGCAGCCAAGCATCTCCTGGACACTCATTGCAAGGCCGGTTGTGACTTACACGGATGCAGGCGGTTCCCGCCTCTCCTCCTGACGCGTTGCACAAAGAGACGCGCCGAAGGTTCCTGATTTCAGGGGTCCCGTCCAGCCTCGGCGACAAAGGGCAATGAGCCTGCCATCCCGTCCGCAGTTTGGCAGATACGAGACGAAATACTGTTGATAGCCGTCGCAATTACAGTTTCTCTGCGAGCTCTCTCGCCCATGATTACGCAGGTTGTCCAAATTCGGGGGTTCGTGGGATTTGACTAAAATTCTGGGGTCTGCTAGCGGAGTACTTACACCTACAGATTCAGAACGTCGCAAGGACACGCATCTGAGTTTGATCCAGGTGATGCGCGTCTGTGTACAAACAGACCTCACGGCAACTAGTCTAGAGCCAACGTGACAAGCCTGAAAGTGCGCATCATGACCAGGCGTCTCGAGCGAAGACGTCAACGGCCGGTGTAACGGCTGGTGGACAGGTAGTGCGCTATCTGCGCCTCGAGGGGCTTCCTTGTCTGGGGACTGCGGGACCCCTACCCAGGCAAACCAAAATTTGCGAAAGCTTCACACAGGTGTAGATAATTGAAAAGTAGGCAGATCGAGACGCTTCGAGGGTCTGGTGAAAGCCCTCAACCGGGCGAACAAGGCGAGTACAAGAACGCTGGCAAATGGCGAGGGCAGAGTTGTTTTGGTCGCTGGAAGGGGTTCCTGGGGTCGGGGGGTCTTTTTGGGTCGGAGCTGGAGCGATGCCGTCCCAGCAGGCGGGTCCGGACGCCAACACCCTAGACTATTACCTGCTCCCCATTTGCCGTCCCTGCCCTTGGTTGTTCAACTTTTTCCTCCTCCAACCTCTGCACCGCTCGACATCGCGACTCCATCGCAACCCCTGAGCTCTGGACTCGCCGCCCCTGCCGCCATTTCAACAGCACTGCACCCCCCCGGGCCCGGCCGTCAACAACCTTGAAGTTCGGGCGAGCTCCTCGCGCCGCCCACGAACCCTGCCGACCTCTCCACCCCAACCGCGAGCGCGGCCACACCGGCCAAAAACACCATCGCCATCGACCGTCCACGCCACTACGCGTCATCCAATCGCCCTTACCCCGTGCGCCGCCATTGCAACGCCCACGAGGCTGCCCGTCAGCCTCGCACTGCCATTTTGCGGAGGGGGGGACCTACACAGCTGCCCCAGTTCCCAGTGTGCCGCCAGCTGCTCCCGCCCCAGTCGCGACACGTCCGCCCACCATAAAATGGTACTACCGCAGCTCCCGCCGTCTCCAAAAAAGACGCTGACCACCGGTCTCCAGGTGCTCTTCAAGCGCAAGCCGGTGCAGTTCCTGACTGCCCCGGAAATCGACGATGACCATCAGGAGGTATGCGCGCCCCCGAGTGTCCTCTGCCGCGGGCCCAGCCCCCCTCCCGCGGGCAATTGCAGCTAACCCCCTTTCTTTTCTCAAGGTATGGCACATCCCTCAGACAGGGGAAGTCTTTGCCACGTACGAGGACTACCTGAATAGGTTTGTTGACCCCCACCCCCGCAGCTATGCAGGCAAGACAAGAGCCCGGGCTAACACCATCAGGATGGACTTTTACAAGCAGGTATGGTTAATTTGCCCACGCCGGCTTTTTCGTGTTCTCTGTTCCATGTAGCTTACCAAACCCTCTTGCGCATAGAAACGATTTATATGTACGATCAGCGGCCATTCAGGTCTTACCTTCTTTGAGGCCCTGAAAAGCGAGGTAGGATTGCCCGACACTTAATCCCCCCCTATTATTGCGAGATGTTGACGGACCATGTGCAAGACCGAGGGCGCCGCCGAGGTCGAACAAGCCTTTCCAGAGGCTCTCAAGGGTCCCATCCTCCGCCGTGTTCAGTTCCAGACCGTGTCTCGCATTGATGCGCTAGTCGACCAGATCTACGACGAGTTCAAAAGTGACTACTACCCTGGCGAAGCCGTTTCGGTACGTGTCGTCAGCGGGGAAAGGCTGGGAGGCGTAGTACGGGATAAGACTCGCTTTGGAAGCAAGGTCCGTCCCGACGGCACCCTCACCAAGCCCTTCTCTCGATACTTTGTCAGCCTGGACGAACGGCCTGGCGAAGAGGCCGTGGTCGACGACGCCCACATATTTCGTGATCGCAAGGTCTTTACCAAGTCTGTCCTCCGTTCGTTCATTAAGAAGACGGTTACGAGGGAGGCATGGAATGGAGCCCCGTGGCTGGTCAAGCACGATGTCGCTGAGAAGTACCATATCGACACACGCATCCCCCCACACCTGCGCTACGATAATAAGCTGCTTGAAAGGAAGCAAACCCAGGCTCAGAAGAGGCTATCGCAGCCGGATCTTGCTGTCCTGTCGGGCCAATATTCGCCTACCGGCCCAGTGCGGCTACCAGAACTGAAACCGGCGCCCAAGAGCCACAAGTCTAAAGCACAGCAGGCGCAACAGGCCCTGCATGGCGGTGCAGTCAAGGGCAGACACAGCGCCGGTATAGGCGGCCACGAGCCTGGTTCCTTCGTTCACCTGCCGCTGCCTGGAAACCCCTTTCAGTTTCCCTTCCGCAACCACATCCCCCCACCTGTTTTCTCGCAACCAGAACCGCCGCCGCCACCGCCTCCCCCGAAGTACCCGATCGAGGACCTTCAGCTGGACATGCGGGGTCGTGTCCGACCGCCACTCAAATTTTGGTGTAACGATCCGCCCGTCAGCGTTGAGGCGGCATCCGAGGCCAAAGCACCATTTGGCGACAAAATCCTAATGAAGTCTGTAGGGCCACTCCTGGAGACATGGGATACCTTGAATGTCTATTGCGAGATCTTCAAGCTGGATTCCTTCACATTTGACGACTTTATAGAGGCTATGCATGTTGCGTCCGATGAGGTACCCGTGCAGCTGTTTGACGAGATACACTGCGCCGTCCTTAAAATTCTTGTTGGATCCGAATCTGAAGGTGGCAAAGTGCAAATACAGCTGCCAGAGTTGGAAGACGAGGAAGAGGATGAAGAGATGGAGGACGAAAGCACCTTGCCCTCGCCCGAGCCGGAGCCTCAGCCCAAGGGCCGCGCCACTAGAAGCAGCTTGGCAAAGATGGAGGCCGAGAGAATTGCGGCAGAGGCGGCGGCGATGGAGATGGAGATGCAGGAGGCTGAGAACGCCCCAAAGCACCGAGCCGAGGAAGTACTGGATGGCTATGACTGGATAGAACATCTACGGAAACGCGACTTCAAGGATGGTGGCTGGGAGCTGATTATGGTCGGGCTACTCCATCAGCTCTCCAAGCGAGAGCGCCAGAGAGACAGCTGCGAAGAGTTGTTGCATGAGCTCGTCCCGACCGATATTGAGCCAAGCCAAGAGACGGTGCGCCAACGCTACGCTTCGATGGACATCAATCTCCGGGTACAAGCCCTGCAAATCATTTGCATGCTGACGGCCGAGACGAAAGCGATTCGCGGCTACATGGAGGATTGCAGCGAAACTATGACAGGCTACAGAAAGGAGAAGATTGAGTGGCAGAGGAAGAGAAAGCAGGCGTAAGTTTGACAGCCTCAGTTTGGTAACAGGCCATGCGCTAATCTTGCGATAGTATTGAGGAGTTGAAGGGGCTCAATGATCAGCGGAAGATCCTTCTCCCTGACAATCTTCCCCCGAGTCCTCCCCTTGAGCCAGTAAAGGCTAACGGGGACGTGAAGATGTCAGATGCGGAGGATCTGGCCGCCCATCACACATCCGACGACATTCCAGACTCGGACGATGTCACTGCAGCTGGACGCAAGCTGCGGCGCGGACATGATCGAGCTGCGGAGCGCAAGCGGAAGGCAGAAAAGGAACAGGAACGCAAAGAAAAGGCTGAAGCTGCCGCCAAGGTCCCCAAGCAATCGAAGCAGTTCATCAAGGTCATCAAAGATATCCAAAAGAAGGAAGAAGAGATTGCCGAGTGCGAGAAGGAAATCGCCATCATCGACAATGACCTCCGCGAGGCTGATTGCCCAAGGACGCGCGTGCTGGGCAAAGATCGGTTCTGGAATCGGTACTACTGGTTTGAGCGCAACGGAATGCCGTATGCGGGCCTACCTAGCAGTTCGACGGCTGATGCGGGCTATGCAAACGGATGCATTTGGGTGCAGGGCCCCGATGAATTGGAGCGGCAGGGCTATATCGACATGGTTCCCAAGTTCCAGGACGAATATGTTGCGAAGTTCGACATTACAGTGCCAGAGCGCAAGAAACGTGAGGAAGGTGCGACGAGCGTCTTCAATGCGCGACAATGGGGTTGCTACTCGGACCCAGAAGTTGTTGACGCGCTCTTGGACTGGCTGGATCCGCGTGGTTTCAACGAGCTGAAGTTGCGCAAAGAGATTGTCATCTACCGAGACAAGATCGTCAAGAACATGGCGAACCGCAAAGAGTACCTTGGGCTGACAGACTCGGCATCGTCTCCTACCTCGTCGAAGAGTGGAGAAGGGAAGAAGGAGTCGTTTAGTGGTAACAGCGGCAACAAACGGATGAGCACGCGGGGCAATAGGACGGCGGCTACTACACCGGAGCCGCCGACACATCGCTGTCTCAGCTGGCAAAATACCATGGCATTAGACGAGATCGGCCACCTGCACCGCGAGGAACCAGCTCCGGTGCGGGCAAGGAAGCAAAGCGCCAAGAAGAAGGAGACGGTTGTTGCAGAACCGGAGCCTGTCACGACTCGGGGAAAGAAGGCAAGGCAGAGTCGGGGTTAACTTGCGTGGTATTCTTAAATTCTCTGTTCTTTTGCATTTTTACGGCGGAGGGTGGGTGGGATACATGTGTTAGAGTAGCAGTGAGGCGGAGAGAAGTAGAGGGCGTTTCAAAGACTAGGTATTCTGTTTTTCTTTTCTTTTTTCTGAGCGTGTTGGGGCGCAAGGCGAAGCAGAAAACACCAAACGCACAGGTGGGAAGCACATACGCACGCTACGCACTCAACCTCAGCGAAAGAAAGGTATTCTGGGGGTGGGGGGTGGGAGAAGGGAAAAGCATGAGAGAGTGAGAGAGCTGTGGCGGCGGGAGGACAGGAGGAACAACTCGGTGCATAGGTATGCATTTACATCGGGCTGGCTTACAGCTACTAAACTAGCTGGCTAGCGATCAACTTAGAGGTGGGCCAGAGTGCGCGTCGTAGATGTCTATCGTAGCACAAGTGTATATACAATGCTATGTAAAATTATGAGATGCCGAGCGGTTGCGTCCTGTTATTTGTTAGTGCTTGCCTTGTGTGGTTGTATCGAACCAAGGCGCATCTGCCGGGTCCGAGCGACAGACCTCAATTTGATGGTGTGGCTCAACCTCGAAGTTTCAGCAACATCATTTCACAGTTCCCAAGTTCGGTCCAGGCGATACACTTCATTTACAAGTCGTATTTCGTCGCCGTTGGTGTTGCCAGTTGATTGATTGGTTTTATTTTGTGAATTCTCGCTAGACGCACATCCTAAAAAAACGACGACGATGAGGACGGCAAGAGCAACTGTCTTCTTGCTGGGTTGCTGGGTTCAATTTGTTTTGGGCTGGGAACATATCGCGCCGGATGATTTCCGGGAGGCGGTTGCCGGAGACGATGTCCTGGTTGCTTGTATGTTTCTCTCTTCCTTTTCTGGGATTTCCTATCTGATGATGACGACGACGACGACGACGACGACGACGACGATTGCTGACGCGGTGTGAATTTCAGTTGTCGTGGTATGATTGGCGTACTTTCAGTTTTGGTTGTTCTTATCATGTGTTGTTATCGGTGTGAAGACTGGACTGGGACTTGGACTGACTGACATGGTATCTGTGATTCGGAATACAGCCAAACGAGTGAGACTCACCCATTCGTCTATCTGTCACGTTGCTCCAGTGTATGTATGGTGGCGATGCTAACCACAAGTCGACAGACCCAAAAGCGCAGCGCTAGAGCCAGAGTGGCTTTCTGCTGCCGGCAAGGGCGCCGAGCATCTCGTCAGTATTGACTGCTCTGACCACGACGGCGAGGAGAATCCTTGCGATCGCGAGGGGGTGGGTTCTCTGCCGTTGATTGTCCTCTTTCGGAACGGCGATGCTGTCACGCACTACCGGGGGCCGAAACGTGCTGAAGCGTAGGTACTTGCTTGCTTGCTAGCTGTGCTAGCTGGCTGTGTTGTTGAAAGGTCGCCAAGTGCTGATGTGGTACCTATTCTAGCATTTTGAATTTCGTCGCCAGGCGGAGGCGGCCTGTCGTCTCGGAGGGTCTTACGGCGGATGGCCTGGCAGCATTCAAAACGGCTGATGAGGTGGTGTTTGTGGCGTACTTGGATCCGGAGGACCAGGCGCCGGGGGAGGTGCTCGCTGATGCCGCGAGGGTGTTTCGCGATGAGTTCTCTTTTGGGGCTGTGACGGATCCGGCCGTCGCCGAGGCACAGGGCGTCAAGGTGCCGGCGGTGGTGTGCTACAAGCCGGTTGATGGGGACACGGCTCAGTTTTCCGAGTTTGGAGAGCCTGCGAAGTTCATCGGATGGGTGAAAGAAGCGTCGAGGCCCGTTATCAGCGAGCTCTCGCTGCTGAATCAGAAGAGACTTCTGCAGCGCGGATGGCCGATGGTCTACCTCTTCTCGGCCTCCGAGGCAGAGCGGCAGCAGCTTCGCAAGACGCTGTACACGTTTGCACGAAGCTACTACGACTCCCTGACGTCTGTGTTGGTCGACCCGCTCGATTTCCCGGACTTGATGGGCGAGCTGGGCCTCGATCCGAGTATCCTACCTGCGGGCGCGGTCCATCAGCTCTCAAACGGCCGCATCTACCACTACCCCTCAGACAAGCCCCTCAGCCGGGGCGCACTGCAGCAATGGGGTCTCGATGTCTACCAGGGCCGGATCAAACCGTGGACTGCGGCCGGAGTCACGGCATCGCACGAAGATCTCGGCATATCTGTGGGCGCCAAGGCGTCGGCCAGGCTGTCGATGAAGAGCATACCGGGCGTGAAGATCAAGATAGCTGGACATGATGAGCTCTAGGCTCTCCCATTCATTGTATTTATACCGCTGCAGAATGATCCCTCATACAAACCTCCAGCCCCCTAATCCTCAGCTCTTCCCGCATCGCCTCCTTCATGACAGCAACCCGTTGCCTGCACCACCAAAACTGATCCGTCGGAAGCAGCGCCTCCACAACCTGATAAATATGATAAAGCAACACCAGCATCCGTGAGTCCCCGCTAGAAATCAGCGGCAGCAGCGGCCCAAAACACAGCATCGGGAACGTCAATACATATCTCACCATATCCTCTTGCCGAAACGTCGAAGTATACCATCCCATCACCGGATCCTTCTGGAACCCCAACGTCGAACTACTCCCATTCCGACGAGCATCCGCAACAAATGCCATTGCGATGGCGACGCGCTCAGCAAGACGCTTGTATGCCGCCCACGTGAGCATCTCGTTCGCCACGCCACCGCTCCGCACAAACATCTCCCCCTCTCTGTAACCCTCGAAGAGAGTGGACACCCGCAAAGACGAGTCGGTGGGCCGCTCAAAGCCATAATACCCCCCCGGCACCGGATCCTCGGGCGGGTTGAACATGGCCGTCATGGGGCACACACTTGGCTCGGACAAGGGCGGGCTTGGCGGGGTTTGGAACGACGATGTCGACGAGGTATCGGCGGGATATAGAGAGGGCTGACCGGAGCGATCACCGTGGAATCGCGGGTTTTTGTAGATGTTTTCGAACTCGCGAGCATAGCGCCGCCAGTTAAGTCCGCGGGCGTCGACCTCGTCGGAGAGCGCCATGCACGGCTGGAGGATGCCCACGCGCATGAAGATGCTCCCGGGCCGCTGGAAGAGGGGCCACGCCATGAAGAAGATCTGGCGCTGGCCGGTCGAGAGCCAGTAGAGACGGTCGCCCGAGAGGTCGAGGGGGTGGTCGGACGCGGCGAGAGGCCCTTGGCCGTCCATGAAGCTGAGATCGCACCAGAGGAGGTAGTGTACTAGGACGGCCCCGCCGAAGAGGGGGTCGCAGTTGTCGGCTGTGATCGGCGCGGAGAGCGCTTCGCGGTAGTCGTGGAGTGCGCGGCCGAGATGTATCTGTTTGGCGCGCTGGTAGCGGATATCGTGGGGGACGAGGTATGCGAGATGGGCTGCTGCGAGGGACAGCATTGCGTTTAAGAGGAATGTGTGCTGTTGGGACTGCGGTAGGGAAACCATATTAGCCTCTTGCTGCGCTGCCACATTGCTGCTAGCTAATGTGTTGAGGGAGGGAGGGAGTCGAAGGAATAACCCGAAAAGGGGCGACGCAGACATACCCTGAAGGCTAGCTGCAGCCTGTCGGGAGAGGTTAGTTGATCGTTATACTCTCCCTTCCAGGGCAAAGCAGTAGGCAACGGATCGTCTTGACTGTTGTTGGATGGCCAAAAAGGGGGTGAAACATACATGGTTGGCCAGATCTCTTGGAAGATCAGCGTGGGGATAGTCAGCCTCTCAAAGTGGTGCAGCAGCTCCATGTGCAGGAGGTTGACCGGAACACCACCATCAGGCTCTGGTAAGGGGGACCAGTCCATCTCGCGCGGCAAAGCGGTCGGTGGGGGTGACTCGTCATCGCCGCGGGTCGACGATGGGGGGGTTGCGCGGACGCATGTCTCCCCTCGGTTCAAGCAGTTCCTGCACGGATAGGTCTCGTCACACTGTGCCCCCTATCAGCAAGACGAACCACGGGGCGCCGGGGAGCGGTACGGAAGGGTTTCACACACTTTAACCTTGCGTCTCTTGCACCTAATACATCCCAATCTGGACTTCTGAACCCATACAAAACCCGATTAGCCCCAACTCCCTATCCCTCTCGATCTCCACGTGGGACTTGGGGGCCACGCCTGCATGGCAGACCTACCCGATGCGGCCTCTTCTTTCGCAACGTCACCTCATCCGGCGCCACAACCCTCAACGATGGGCCGTCACGGCCGTTGTGGACAAGGAACGTATGTGCAAACATCGACACCAATGACGACTTGGGTAGCTACCTCGCTAGCCGAGTACCAAGACAAGGCCAAGATCGTTTTTCGGCACAGGGGTTGCGACGGACGGAAAAGGGGAGGAGTTGTTGTTCAATATCAAGACGGGTAGATTATCGGGACGACAATAACAACGAAACGAAGATGCGAAACGAATTATCAAGCACTCTTCTGGGCAAGGTAGTGTATGTATCTCGCTCCGGAAAGCGACTGAACCCGGCTCACAGCCCTGCTTAAGTACGACCCTTCAAGACCCTTCTGAACACGAGATGCGTCACTATCATCGGGACCATGCGGAAATGGCAGTAGGAAGTGTACTTGGTACATACGGCGACGCTGTGTGGAATCTCGCCAGGTCGCTTTTTGGTCTTCCCGCGCGCGAGGCTGCTCCGTGGAACGCCGGTAAGACCGAAGGGGAGACTTAGTAGACAGTTGATTGCCAAGAACCGCCAATACCGTAGGGCGGTGTTGATCTTGGCTCCTTTCTTCCTTTCTTCCTTTCTCAACCGCGCGCTGCGGTCAACTAGCGGGTAAGGGACCGGCGGCCGGCGGAGCGGAGAGAGCTCCGGGAGCCGGCCTTAGAGCTTGGCGCTCGCTCGGCTCAAGGCCTCGCATTCCGCATTGGGTTTGCGAGCCACCATGCCACCCCGTGATTGGCGAGATGGTGGCTCTTCTATTAATCAGCACCCCGAAGATGACAAGTCTTGGAAGCCGAGTGATTATCAAATGCTGAGCTATTCTCATACATCTCGATCGGTGTTAAGTGATCAGAAACTCTTCGTGAGAGCGTCTCCGCGGAGAGGGGACCTCGCCTCTAAAAGATGGATGCATGCATCTGGACACATTGAGGAGTGGTTGAAATCAAAACTTCCCCCCTGATCGGAATTAGGGTTTTTGCTATCTGCCGCTAGACAACACAGATGTTTTCGACAAAAAAGAATATTCAATACTATTGATCACAGCAAGGAGACAATATATAGGTGCATATAACCCGGCCAGCCGACCAACTGACGAAATGCCAACCACGAGGAATCCAAGTTTACCTCAAACTTAGCCCAAGCGTCGTTTTATGTATCCCGTCCAATCCCAGCCGCCACTCACACAAGTATGCAAAACAGAAAGAATTCACCTGGAAGCTCAATGCAGGGCGGGGAAGAAAATAGGAGATTTGGGATTTAGGGAAAATTGATCAACCGGCCTGAGGTTGTTCATGAGTTCGTCTCCTTGTCGGACGCCCTCCACGCCGGCTCTCTCACCACAGGCCTCTCCGCCTCCGCCTCCGCCTCATCTGCTCGTGGAAGCTGCTCGCCAACCTTCTCTCCAGAGTGCTTCTCCTCCACCTCGATTTCTCCGTGGCTGCTAGCGACAGTGCGTTCGTCATCGCTCATCGGTGGCGGCATTATGGTAACAGTTCCGGTGCGCTCCCTCCGGCTCCTGGTACGCTCCATAGTATCGCGAGTGGCGATACGAATCATGGCCTCATCGGCGGCCTGAATTTCAGCCGTTTCGGTGATGGGAACGTTCTTCGCGCGCATCTGCGCAAGCACGACGGCGGCTTCGGCAGCATACTTGCAGCGCATGCGAATCTGGGCGCCGTATCTGTAGAACAGAAGCGGGAAGGGCACACAGGCGAGCGCAAGAAACGCCGGGATGGTGCTTGCCCAGTGGATGCCGAGATCCGCGTACATGTATGTTGTGAAGAGGGGGAAGGCGGCGCCGAACAGCGAGCGAAGCACTGAGTTGGCGGCGAGCACCGAAGCGGCGAAGACAGTGTAGCTGTCAATAAGGTAAGTCAGGAGCGCGAGGAAGACCATCACGAGACCGGCGGCGAAGAAGCTCGATGCGATGATGGGCACGGCCCAGTGGATGTTGGAGCCGTTGGTCCAGGCGAACCAAAACAAGCCGACGGGCAAGAGGATCGAGCCAATGATGGCGGGCGGCAGTCGAGCCTCGGGCGGCGCAGCGCCGTTGTGCTTCGCGGCGACACGAGAGTAGCGCTTGTTATCGTACATGGAGTAGAAGACGCCAAGCATCATACCCACGGCAATGCCAATAAATGCGAGGCCGCCGATTCCGGGACTCCAGCCGCGGTGGACCTGGAAAACGATAGGGAACGCGGCGAAGAGCATGTAGAGGGTGCCGTAGATGATGGCAATATAAATCGAGGTGAGGAGAACGATGGGCTCGCGGAGAAGCAGGACCCAAGGCCGCAACAAGGCCTTCTTCATCTGCTCCTTGTTCGCCGCCTTTTTGGCTTTGACGCTGCCATCGCCGTGCGTGGCGACATCAAGCTTGGAGATGTACACCTTGCCCGTCATCTTTGACATCTTTGCGGCGCGGCGACGGAGGAGGACAGGAGCGTATGTCTCTGGGACGAACACCGAGCAGGCCATCCAGAGCACACCGGTGAAGATGGCCATAAGGCCTTCAATCCAACGCCAGCCTTCAGTTTCGCCCTGCATGACAAGTGTTAATCGTTGGCCTTGACCCCTAATTCGGGACCCGCGCGGGACTCACCAAGAAACCCCCAATAATGGGGCCAATAGAAGGACCAAGGAATGGTGCCAAGGCAAAGACACCTGCCGCAAGGCCTCTCTCCTCAGCAGAGAACATGTCAGCAATGACTCCTCCACAGTTGGTCATTGGCGACGATCCAAAGGAGCCGGCGAAAAAGCGCAAAATGATTAGAGTCTCGATGTTCTTCGCCCCCGCGGCACCGGCATTGAAAATGGTCAGGGCTAGGTATGTGGTAAAAAATAGAATCTGCCTGCCATAGAACTCTAACCGCCGTCCAACATTAGCCATCTTCTCCCCGACGCTTTACACGTTATATCTCTTCCACGCTTGGTAGGAAAGGAGCTTACCGCTGAGGGGCGCCCAGAGCAGCGGCCCAATCGCAAATCCGAGGACGAAGATGGATAAACCCAAGATGGCAAGCTCCGTAGAGACATGGAACTCTTTGATAACGTCGAAAATCCCCCCTGAGTAGGCAGTGCTGACCAAGGCAACAGCCAGTGTGGCAACGGCTTGCAAGGTCGTGATGGTCCATTTCTTCCATTGCGGGAACTGCAGCGGATTTCTCGGGTCCTGGGGCAGGAAGTCGACCAAGTAGGGCTTCTCCGCTGTTCCCTCTCCGGGGTAGGTGTGATTAAGAACCTCGGGGATGATACCGGCTTGGTCGAGGACGATGGACATGTGCGAGACTCCCTTCCGGGGCTGCTGAGCCTCTACGTCGGCGTCCACGTTCGGCATCGCATTTTCACCCGCCGTGGTTGACGACGAGGATGAGGAAGCCGTCGGCTGCGGTGGGTCGGCTGCCATAATGGGCTGCTTGTGACTAGAAGTGACGAGAACAATACATCCACATAGGCACACAAGGAAGAAACGAGCGACTGTGTGTGAGTAGGGAGTTGAAGAGAGCCAAGACCGGCTTCCGGGGGGAAAATGACGAGAGAAGGTGAAAACACGGGACGATGATGGTACTATATTTCGGTCCTGCTTCTGTTCTCCTCCCCAGCCTGACGCTTCCCTTGGGTCAGGGCTAGCAAAACTCGAATTTCGCCCATTCCCGGTCCGCATGAAGGCCCCACCGAGGCATCACGACGTGTGGGACGGACATCGAATGCCTTACAAGGATGCATCATCCCAACTGGGCCCAGCTGAGCCTGCACCAGCAAGCGGTAGGAGCCGGACAGGCCCTGTCTCGGCGGGCGGCTGCGGCTCTGCCGACACCCGTTGCTGTGGACGGCGCTCCTTTCCTCTTCCAGGCTGCCGAGGCTGTCCATTGGCAGCGCCGTGTCGTCGAGGTCGGATCCGTCACACTTGTAACCTCACCCAAAACGAGCGGCTGCTGAGCAACGCCGGAAACACGCGAGATCAAGGCGCGGTAGCGCACGACAGAGGCATGATGTTGCGCCTCCAGATGCTCTGCACTGCATATCATTCGGGCGTATGGGCCTGTCACATGTCTTGTGTGCCGGGGCCCAATTGTAACAAAAAAAAAATAAAGAAATTTAGGACGAACGGGTCAAGGAAGTAGAGGTTCCACCGCGGGGCGTTCGAGGCTGTTGAGAAGCCTCGGCCCCGTTGAACTGGTGGAGGCAGGACCAGCAAATGGAGAACCAGGCCCAGCCTTGGCTCGGTTTCGCTTCCGCTTCCGCTTCCGCTGCCGTTACGCACGCCAGAATCTCAAACCAAACTGCAATCTGGGGTGAAGCTTTGCAACGGGCGGCAAGGCTAGACTTCATCTGAACTTCGACCCGGCTTCCCAGTTGCCCGGTCGGCGCGGCGATGCTCTGTGGTAGTCTCGTGCGTTATTTAGTGACCGATTCGCGCAAGCACTGGTGTGGAGATCGAAGCGTCAAGTATTCTAGCGCTAAGAGCTGACGTTAGGAACAAGCTTTGCGCTTGACGATGCCGAGGCCTGTCAATATGACCTGAGTTTGACGTATCCCTGATGTGTGCACTCGCTGCAAAACGCCCCCAATTGCAGAATATTAGTGTATTGAGGATTGGTGGTGGTTGTTTATCACACGCTTCATCAGTCGTCAAAGCCACCCCACTCGTCGGCATTGTTGGCCTTTTTCAGGGTTGGCATACCCATTGCATCCCGAACGATCCTTCCCTCGGCATCCCGAACGAACGGTCCTTCGCCGTCGTCACCACCGTCGGGTGGCCCGACATAGACCTCAACACTCTTGTCATCGTCGTCTGTCTCGAGCGCGTCCAGGTCGATCGCCTTTTTCCCGGTTGATTTCAGTGTCGGAATGCCCATCTCATCTCTGATAATTCTTCCCTCCGCATCCCGAACAAATGGCCCCTGGTCATCTTCTGCGTCCGCCTCCTCACGGACAAAGCCCGTCACGAAGAAGCCCATAACACCCCTTCCATCGTCCCGGTAGGTCCGGATACACGCTTCGGAAACCTCTGTGTCTCCATCACACGCGTCTGCGTCACCGCGTACCGGCCACTCGCGCATGCCCCTTGTCTGGGACTCTCTCTTGAGTATCCTCCAACCCCTTTGCCTCGCCACGTCTGAAGCCAGAGCCTTGAGCACAACATGCTCATTCTCCCCCGCGTACACGGAGCATGTCGAGTACGTGATCCTCCTGGCCGCCGGAAATGCGAAAGCATGCAGCAAAAGCGTGAGTTGAAAACCCGCAAGGGCCTCAATGCGTGTTTTGAGGTCCTTCTCCGATGTAAGCACCGTAGTCTCGCCATCGTCATCCACCAGAAGAGGCGGTGGCTTCTCACCGCTCCCGTCCTTGTCGTCTCGCTTTCGCTTGCCTTTTTTGTCCCCTTTCTTCCCAGCAGGTGCCCTGGTTGTAGCAGAGGGGCCGTCCGGAAGGCACAGCTCAGGCATGTCGTCCCTCCCCACGATACCGCTCCCCGAGCAGCTCGGATCCAACAGCAGGCCTCGAACCTTGGCGTACTTCCCTGCGTTTGGGTCCACCTTAAGGAAATCCTGCCCATGATGCACAACCGTAAACTTCTCCGACCCCGCGATGCCAACCATGCGCTCCAGGGTCTTCGCCCTGTTCTTGTCCATCTCAAATGCAAATATCCTCTCCTCCTTGGCCCTCCCCCTCCCCTCCAGAATCGCCGCCAGGTGTGTCGTCTTGTTCCCCGGCGCGGCACACGCATCCACCACATCGCCCTCCCCCGGCCTAGGATCCAGAAAGCACGCCGGAAAGCATGACGCCTTGTCCTGCAGAATCACCTGCCCTTTCTGATACGCCTCCGTCTTGGTGAGATCCGTCCCCGGTGGCAGCGCCAAAAGGTTCGGCACATTCCCATCCAGACAAAGCACCTTCTTCCCCACCCCGGCCATCACCTCCGCCACGCTCGCAACAACCTCGTATCCCCTAAAGGTGGTCTCCAGCTGCGCGTCTACCGTCGACCGCAGCGCATTGACACGCACCCATCGCGGATGCGGCTTTCGCCCACCAGAGGTAAGCGCCTCGGTTTCCACGAGTGCCCGTAGCGCCTCAAGCGACGCGCATTGCCGACGTAGGCGGGCGCGTGACAGTTCTGAGGTCAAACGCGCCTTGTGTCGCTCTACAGCGGCGCGAAGGCCGTGTGCCATAGGGAGGGCAATACCCCTCTTAGCGAGTAGTAGGTCATGAGTTAGCAGCAGGGCGAGTGCAGGCGTGAGCTATGGTAAATAATCAGCCATCGTGAACCCAGGGAAAGGCAAAAGGAAACGAAAAATAATCACCTTCCGCTCGCTTTTGAGCAGCTGGGCATTCTCGACCACCTCCTTCAGCACGGCGCTCCACTTCCACGTCTCGAGGACCAGGGCGTAGACCTGTGCCGGTTGGGACTTGAGGTCCTTATTGCCAAAGACACGGGACCTGAGGCTACCGCCGTGGGTTGTCGGCGCCGACAGTAGCCCGGCCGCCTCGTGGTATAACGACATGCCCCGGCTTCTGCTGTGCTTTACTTTTGCAGATTATGAATTTTGGCAATTCGAGAGGTGAAGTGAGGGATTGAAGTCTCAGCTCCAATCGATGAAAAGTCAGCGAGCCAGTGACAAGTTTCAGTGCCGCACAATGCCCCGCTTCCTTTTCTTGCAGCGCTCGGTCCAAGTTTCCTCCTCCTAAAAACCACCCAAGATAGAAGGAATAATGCCCAAAAGAAAAAAAAGGCTCGTAGAGTCCATCAAGAAAGAGCGAAGGCTTTTCGCTTGAATTCTAAACATCTAACTGTATCTTCTGCAGGGGAGAGGAGCAGCCAGCGACCCGCGCTCAATACTCCAATCAGGAAAAGGGGTAAGCAAGACCGCCGCGGCACTGAAAACCGACATTCATATTCACAAACTTCAAGACTGAAAGTAACCTGTTTCGCGATCATTGGTGCCGATAATGCATTGCTATATCGATGGCTATGTATGTTCATCCCATTTTCCTGAACTAAGATAGCCCAACCCAGGACTCCAAAAGCCGCCTGAAGCAGACAGACTGGCAGCAACACCGGCAGACAAGCCCGCCGGTGCGCAAGAATCAAAGTATAAATACATGAATGCAAAAATGCGAGATGCTAGGTAGAAGAGAACAGGGCCGTTTCTCGGCCCCGAGGAGCTCCCGCAGCCGGCGGGAGCTTTGGAATGATAACGGTTGGGTATGTTGTGCAAGAAGTAGAATGGTGTTGTCGTATCGTCGTGAATCGCGGAAGCCGACTGTATGGGCAGGCGCGCAATGTTTTGTTGTCCCCTACGGGAAGGATATTCTTCCTTTCCCAATTGTCCCTGGACTTCCAGTCCCCTCTATGTAAACCTAGATATCCAAAATGGTGCAGCAAATACAGTGCTCCAGATAACCCGGAGGGTTCGAAGAATCAGATGTCCGATTGACTGTTGGCGAGATCTAGACATGGGAATGGCTCCGGCGGTGATGCATGAAGTGGTCATGCACGTGGCGCTTGTTCATCGGTGCGCTTCCTGGTGCGACCCCGGACTTGGTGTACACAGTCATGGCCCAGCTTCCGCCGCAAGTCTCGCTAGCGGCACCCGCGCAGGGCATGTCGCACTTCGATTCGTCCAGCTTCTCAACCGTGCTCAGCTCATTCCCACAGAAGCACTCACCCCCGTACTGGCTCCCAGCAATCGAGAAGCCTTTCGAAGCACAGTAGTTCACGCACAACGTGTTGCTGACTTTGCCGAGGTTGGGGAGCTTCTCGCCGGAAAGGAAGCGGGAACTGGAGTCCTTGTAGCAGCCAACATGCTTGAACTCGCCAATGTCCTCGCTCTCGGGAGCCTTGGTGGGTGTAGATCCACCCGCGTACACAGTCGAGGTCTGAATGACTGTCACTGTTTTACGCACCGTTGAGTCTGATGACCCTGGCTGAGTAGCCTTGATCACAGGGACGAATGTGGTGGGGACAGCAGGTTTGGGAACAGTAGGCTTCACCGAGCTGGCAACAGAAGGACTGGCAGGAGGATTGACAGGAGGGTTCTCGGGAGCTGGGCTGGTACTACCACCACCACTGCCGGCACCGTACTTGAAACCAGCCAACGGGTTGTTGCCAGGGAGCTTGTCGAACGGTCCCTTGACGTCCTCGTTGACGGGGCAGGTGGCCTTGCAGCTTTTGCTCCGGTCGCTGACACCGCCAATCAAGCCAGGGCAGGTGTGCATGCCCGAATGGCCCGCGTCGCAATTGTCAATGATTTGTTGCAAGGCCTTCTCGTCCCATCCCGAAAGGAAGTCGCCGTGGGCAGAGTAGCCAGTGACATCGCCATTGGCAAAAACAAAAGGACTCTCTTTTCCAATCAGACCCTGGAAGCGGGCTTGAAATTTGTGGGTGTCCCAATAGGTCTCGAAGAACATGTGAGGTACATGGACCCAGCCCTTGGGGCAATCGCTCTTGAAATTGCCCACGTCCGAAGGGAAAGCCGAATTGGCCTTGAAGTTTTCGAGGCCGGCAGCCGGATTGTAGCACGAGGGAAAGTGGACGTCAACGCGCATGGGCGAGGCATATCCATCGCAGTCCTGAACAGGGAAGCCAAGACCCTGGCCCTTGTTGTTCGGGTCCTGCATTCCTGCGGAAGATCCATCAGACCCAGCCGGCCAGTTGGGAGGATTGAAGTTGTTCCCCAATCGGGGGCAGGTGATTGAAGCAGCAGTGACGTCTCCCTTGGAAGGGTCCAGGTTGATAGCACCGTTCTTGGCCGTGGTGCTCCGCGCCATGGCGTTCCCGCTGACCAGCTTCAGACCGAGTGGGAAGGCCTTGATATCATCGTTGGTGGCATCGAAGAAGTAGTAGACGTTCATATAGAAGAAGGGGACGGGTTCAAGCTTTCCCGTTGAAGGGTCCTTAAAGTAGAGCTTTGGGAACCAGTAGCCGCTGAGATCAGCCCTGGGTAGGGCGGTTGTGCAGGTTGACTTGCGCATTTCCTCGCCCGTCGCGTTCATGCCGATATTGTTGGCGCCCATGAAGGTGTGGACGTGTGCCGACGGCCCACCCGGCTGAACAATGGGGTCGATACGGCAATCCATGAGCGGTCCGTCTCCGTAATGCTGAAGAACGGCAAATGTGCGCTTGTCCTTGGCGGCCACGGCCGTGGCAACAAGAGTTGCCAGGACGGTGGAAAACAGCATGGTGCGTGGGGTTAGATGTGATGTGATGGGTATGGTGTTGATATCTCTCTCTCGTGTGGAGCTGTTCCTCGACCTGAATGGCAACACTGTCAAAGTGTCTGTAGCAAACGTATGCGAATGGGAAAGACAAGCACCGGGGCCTGTTGCTGGTGCTGGTGTGAAGAAGGAGAGGACGAGCCAAGCAAGCTCAGCGGTTGTGTGAAGAACTGGAAAGAGAATGTGGTGGCAAAAGGCGCAAATGAGGGAACAGACAGACGTCAAAAGTGAATGGCAACGGGCCCGGGAGAGGTGAGGAGGAGAGATTGAATGGCAGCCCCGAGTGTGGGCGAGGGGCTGGTATAAAAGAAGAGCGGGTCTCCAGCCCCGTCCATGGTGTTGAGTAGGGTTGAGAGCAGGGCTGCTGGACCTGGACGGGGCTCCGCTCAGAGTGCTCAGCCCATCGCTGGTCCCTTGTCGCCCGTTGGCGAGAGCAAGAAGTGCGCTAGCAGCGAGCTCTGAGGACTGGGCGCCATGCAGGTCCAAGGGTGAGGTGGCGTGGGCGGATCGTAGAGTAGAAGCGTGGTTCTCACCACCACGGAACGAACGGTGCCAACTCGTGTTAGTCGTGGCGGTCGGGCGCCGGGGCTACGTTGTCGCTCGGCCAAGAGACCCCGAACCCTTGTTCGGCGTCGCTACCACCCTAACCCCGCTCCTGGCCGCCAGCCAAGGTGCCAAGATGCCGGGTTGACTGGCAAGCAGCGAGCGATACGGATTACGTAGCAGGGATACAATCAGGGAGGAACAACGAAAAGACCATGGCACTGGCTGCCTTCAGGTGCCTTTCTCAGACGCCGAAACATTCTCTCTCATATGGTCACAAGACCAAGGGGTTCCATTTGCGGTAGCTTTCTCGTGATTTTCTAGAGAGGCAGGTTGTGGACTTTTCTGAGGGTGACAGCGGCTAAGGTACCGTCTTTTTCTCGTTGCCTGTGTTGATCCCTCCCTCCGTGCGTGCCAAGGTGGAAAAAAAAGAGGGAGGTTCTGTGTACCTGCAGCTTGCAGCTGCCTTCCGCTGCCTGATTGGCCAGACTGTGAAGTCCTTGGATTAGGGGGGTGTGGGGCCTTCCTTGTTCCTGAGTCCTGAGAAGCTGGATTTTTCGATTTGTGCTGTTCTTTTCACCCTCGGCCAGTGGCGCCCCAACGAGGGCTTTGTGAGAAATCTTGGAAAGGGGGAATCGGCGCCGCATGGGGCCAGCAACCCCGCTCATGTCTTGGCCCGGTGGCTTGCGTCCGCTGTCGCACCCGTTGCACCTAATCCGTACGGGTTTACAACTTCCAATAGGGCGGCAAAACTTAAGGTACTTATATGGGGAGGATGAGGTGATGCCTATACTCTACAATACCGGTAGCTGCGCGAGATCGCTTGCACGGCACATCGATTGTGAATATATTGTGGTGGGTTTTCTTTCCCGGTTTTTCTTTTCGGGACAATCAATCTCGCATCGAGGCTGATCGTCGGCGTTTACCCAAGCTTCTGGGGACGGCCCGTCATGTTTCAATTCATCCACGTCCGCCATCCACCCTGGAATCCGCACGCAGCCAGCACTCAGGCACCACCCAATACCCAGGTAACCCCGGGACTTGAGCATCGCACGGGCAACCTCCGAGTGCTGTATTAAATTAAATTTCTCGGGTCAGGACCTGGTGTGTCAACATTGGGCAAAGAAACCCTCGAGGCGATTCGGGATTCGTGGGCGCGGTATTTTACCCTCAAGGAACTTTCGAGGGCGGCCGGGATTCCGGATCCTCGACAGGGAATAGATGGCTGGGCCTGTCACCAACAGCGCCAACTCCTGAAACACACTAAGAAAAGGGCGCGGGAAGGGAAGCCCGGTCCAGGTCAAGCCACGTTCCCGGGGCCGCCCCCCTTTGCGTCCATTTTCGATCTTTCGGGATGGTTCCGGGACCAGGTCCCTGATGGGGCGCACACATTTGAATTCAATGTCTCCTCTGCATTCACCCACAGCCAGAGCTGCCAGATTCACCAACAGTATCATCTCTCTCAAAACTGGCGATAATTTTGAGTAGGTACTCCACACAATGCTCAAACCCGAGTAGAGTACATATATTTTGGGGGCGGGAAACGCAGCGCTGGTTAGCTAGGTAGCCAGCCGACGGAACTGATCATACTCAGGCGCGCGGTTACGATGCTTGGGCAGGTGCTTGACGGTGCAACTGACTACTCTACAAACCTGTCAACAAGCCAAGCCAGCGTATCTACATAGTACTACCTATCAATAATGTTTCTTGGCTCAGGCAGCACCATCCAGTCCATCCAGCTCACGTCACCAGCTCACGTCACCAGCTCGTGCCGCTTCATTTCAAGCTCTGGACATTACTCCCTAGGTGAGCCGCGCAAGCTGACAAACACTCAGCCAAGGAACCGCGTGCCCAATGTCCATCCCTCCAGGACTGAATTCCAGTTGCACACCCGACGGGACTGGAGTACGGATCAGGACTCATGTCTCGGGAGCCAGCCAGAAGAAATCAATGAAGTTCAATAGTCGAATCCCGTGCAACACACTCGCGGGCTCTCTAACCAGGCACACACCACCCGAACCCTCCATGAACTCCCCTCGTGCAACCCAGCTCCCCGCGCGCGCTCTGAGCCCTGAGCACGCACCCGTTCCGCAAATAAACAAGCACACCCTTCCTGTTCATGTCAACTCACGTAACTACTTACATCCGCACAGAGCACGCATCTTCCCCCTCACCCTCACCCTTTTCTTTGCCCATGCTCTGCTCTCCCTCCCGATCGACATCCGCACCCTGACCTGATGTGATGGGCGGACATTCGGTCCTCTTTGCGATGACAGCCCCGATGCTTGCTTGCTTGCTTGTTACCTGTCGCGCACTGCATCGTCTGTGCCAACGCCACGTCTGGGAGTTCCCGATGGATTAGGTAGCTGCCTGCTCGAACGACCCAGGTCGTCGCCGAAGATCGACTGCCAGTTCGCAGCTTTCACAGCACACTCAGTTTCCTTTTGCAAAAGAAAACAACCAGACGCCTGCCGTCCCGCTTCAACGACAGTGCATGTGCGGCCCCTCGGACGGTTCCAGACACAGGCCCTGTTCGCCCCTGTAATTTGTCTACCTATCCACTGCGGTGAGTTGTAATGGTGCATACGTCACTCGAAATTGGCCAAGGCCGCCCCTGCCAGAAGGCGAAAAGGGGGAGAGTGAGGACCCTTCTTGAGTTGATGAAACGTCTCTTCCCACCGTTTAGCGACAAACCGTGTCGAATATGAGAGACAGGCTTTTTTTTTTTGGCACGGCCTGCTGTGCAATCGTGCAATACTGCGGGTGAATCATGAGGTGCAATATCATGATCCGGGAAGGGGATCAATATCTGCACAGGTATGCCTCTAAAGCAAAATGTTGGTACGTGTATATCTGTTGAGGTTAAAAATATCTTCCGGATTCTGGAAAGCCGTCATGTCATCACTCCCTCTCCTCCGCTCGCTCCCGTCGCTCCCATCGACTGGATACCCTGCGAGAATGAGCACGAGTTGACAGCGTCCGCTCAACAATGTCCCCAGCCGACTGACCATCTCATAATGAGTATCATGACCCTTCCATTTCTACCTGCTTCGCCGTGCAATGCATGTAAACAACGGCAATTCCCCATGCCCCGCCCCCCCTGAACCCATCCATCGCTGCCGCATTTGCATGCATACCAGAATCTAGCCCTATGGAGACTACCAAGAAATGAAAGCAACAAAAACACCTCCCAATGCAAACCGGCCCTCCATGATCATTCACACAGGCAACAGCCTACGGCCCCAATGCGAACTAACTACCCCTTTACCTCAAAACAAGCCACTGCTCCGTTACCGCCTTCGCGCCCTCAACGTCACCAAGTAAATAGCACATAGTCCGGACATTATACGCGGCCTCGAGCGTGAGGTCCTCATTCCCCACAGCCCCGCCCGTATCCGAATTCACATCCGACTCCGCCTCCTCTAGCACCTTTTTGTAGTACGTCATTGCCAAATTACCCAGGCCGATGAGCGAATACGCTCTAGCGATATTGAAGTGGGCCTCTTGCCGCTCGGCCGTCGTAGCGGCGACCTGCTCCGGACTATGAGGGGCCTGGCTCTGGCTGTCACCTAGCCGGTCATGGTAGTAGCGGAACAAGAACGCAAACGCCTGCGCCAGCAAGTATTGCCGGTTCGTAGCCTGGCGTTTGAGCGCGTAGTGCAGGTAGGCGAGACCTGTGCTGAGGTTGATGAGGCAGTTGTGGGGATCGAGCGAAGCAGCACGCGCAAAGTATGACAGGGCGTAGACGTAGCTCGTGGTCGAGAAGAGAATGTGCCCGTAAATCGTGAGTAGGCAAATGTCCAGTCCAATATCCTGCGGCTGGAGCTGTTGCAGCCGCTGATCTTCGGCGGTTCCATCTCCTTCTAGCGCCCCGGGATTGGTAGCCTTGAGTTGGATGTTGTCCATGGTTTTAATCTGCCGGAGGATGAACTTCTGTGCAGGGCCTGATGTGTACCAGGATACCGGGGTTTGGCAGACGCGGCACATGGCCGCAAACATGCGATATGAGTCTGTGCCAGGCATGTAGTCACGCATGAAGTAGCGTGCGATAGCTACACAAGTCTCTTCATCACCAGCGTACACGGCACATGACGCCCATGCGATGTGTATGAGGAACGTATTGTCGATCCCACTCCAGATGATCGAGTCCCTAGCGGCGTGGCAGACCACGTACGCCTCACGTCGCTGCCCAGCCCGCACGAGCGTGAAGGCATACTCCAGAAAGATTTCGAGCCACTTGTCGAACGAGATGCCCCGATGATCCGGCGGTAATATCTTTGTCGGAACCTTTGGGGCCTGCTCTTGTCCTTCGACAGGGGCGAGATTCTGTCGGAGACGCTCTGCCATGGCCGCAAGCTTCATGTTGCGAGCCGGCGTGGCCGCCTGGCCATGGACGACATTGCCACCGTAGCCGAGATACTTGATGTATTTGTCCCAGGGGTAAAAGTCCTTGTATGAGCGGAAGTCATCAATGAGATCCTTCGCCGCCTTCATCCATGTCGCCGTCGCCTGCTCGTCGCCGATAGCAAAGCCCTCCTTGGCCTCCTCCATCAGTTGGTAGTTCTTGGCCGCCTCAGCAGTCATTTCCAAGTCCTGCTGCCTCCTCTTCTCCGCGTTGAGCAGCCGACGGGGTATATACTTAGATCTTCTCTGGCCCTCCTTTCTCTCCCTCGGTTTTCGGGGCCCCCGAGGCCCATAGGGACCACGACGCCGTCGTTTTGCACCGTCTCCCCTCTTCAGCTCTAGATTCAGGGCTTGTCTAACTAGCAGGAAGGCCTCTTCACGACCCTCCTGCTCCTGTTCGTCTTCGTACATGTTTGCCAGCTGCACACGGGCTTCGATGTGGTCCTGATCGTCTTCGATGGCCGCGATAAAGCATTCCTCAGCCGCAGACTTGTCACCTTGGATCATATGGCATCGACCCTGTATAACATGAATGTCCGCATCCACCGCAATATCGCCGCCCACCGAAGACATCTGCTTGTAGAAGTTAACATAGCGCAGTGCCTCTTCGGCCTGCTCTCTCTCCAGCAGGGCACCGGCAATCTCTTTCAAGCAATCCGGGAAATCCATAAAGTCGTCCATGGCTGTCTCGGCTGCTGGGTCGAGCAGTCGGAGGTGCATCATTGCCTCATACTCATGCCCCAGCTTGCACCTGTAGACGTACAGCTTTGCTCGCAGATCTACTGGAAGTCCCTGGCCGTATGTGTCCTGCGGGTGTCTAGCAGGCTCAAAGTCGGGCACGTCGACCCGCCGGTCATCATGCAGATCCCATTCCCTATCGTCATCGGCCCACTGGTCCCAAAACGTCTCCTCTCTACGGCCCAGGAGCCAGCGAGATATTTCCTTGAGCTGCTGGGCGCCCTCCTGCCACTGCTCGAGGATCCCAAAGAACTCGAGGTAAATCCGCAGATCGGACCACTCAAAGCGGCCCTCCTCGGCCTCGAAGGTCCCCGAGGCTTGCAAGTGGTTGATGATGTGGCGATACGCCCTTTTTGCTGTCTCGGCGCCTTTCTTTGCATCCCTGGCGTCCAAGGCGACATCGGCCATATTTCTTACGGTCCGGATGTTTAGCGGGCGGTAATCTAAAGCTTTCTGATACTGGATCAGAGCCTGCCCTGCATGGCCTTGCATCATCAACACGTCGGCCTTTCCGGTGCGGGCTTCAATATTCGTCTTATCGGCCGTGAGTGCACACGAGTAGCAGGTCAGCGCTCTGTCTAGTGCCAGTGATTTCTCAGGCCCATCCTCCATCTCGTCAACCCCGTGCAGGGCGTACAGGGCGGCGCTGATCCAGGAGGGCACATTCTTGGGTACCAGATGGGCCGCCGTCATCAGGCACATGGTCGCCTTCTCGCGGTCCCCAAGCTCATCGTGAACGGTCGAAAGCAGAGTCCATGCGTTGTACGTCTCGCTGTTGATGCGTATAATTTCCTTAATCATCTGGATTGTGTCTTCGTACTCCTTGCGCTCAAAGGCCTCCTTGGCATGCGACAGCCGGAACAGGATGTCTGGAGTCGGCTTGACCGCCTTGCGAGGCCCCAGCTTGCGACCCTTCCGGTTTGGGCGGGTGCCGACCTTGTTGACGGGCGCCAAAGGGACTGTGTGGTGCGGGAAGGCCGACATCTCGGCGCGCTGCTGGGCGACAAAGGCTTCGCGTTGCGCGTCATACCGGGCGATATTGGCGGCCAGCTCGAGGTCGTCCGAAGACGGGTTCGATATCTCGCTTCCCACGTCGTCGTAATCTTCTTCAAAGTCGGCAGCATCGTCCCTCTGGCTTTGATTGTGGTTCTGGCCCGGTGCGAGTGGTGGCTCTGTCATATGAAGATCATAGTCGCCTGTGAGCCGCGGGTCCACGGGCGTGGCGTCGATGTCCATCCTGTCTGCCATGTTTCCAACTCAAGAACGCGTCTTGACCTGCACGGTCGGCAGTCGCATTGAAAGCCCGACAGATGGTTTGAGAGTTGTCGTTCTCTTGATTGTTACTCGGATTTCCACTGCCGCGGCGTGTGCTTGCCGCGCATGGGCATTGACGAAACTTTTTTTGCCGTCTGGCCGGGTCCACGGTAGATGTCACGTCTGAAACACAAATGCGCCCCGATATACCACCTGGTTACGGAGAGCCAGAAACTGGAAGAGCGAGTTTTGGGTTCATGAATGATGTCGCTGTTTGGTGTAACTGAATTTGTGAGTTCATTGATAACCCACCCGCGAGGTAGGTATGGGACCTTTTCCTTTTTTTGCACTGTGTCGAAGGTTTCTAGACATTCAGGATCCTGGGAACTTTAACTGAACGTCGCACCTTCAGCTGCACGACGCCCATGAGTGCACTATCAAGTCAACTTTTTGCATTGTTTACGCTTATATACGAGAAAGAGCTCTATTTTCCATATAGCTGGAAATTGGAAATCCCGGAAAGAGTACTTCTGGAAGATGTGACCAAATGCCTCTTGCGGCAGCATCTGTCCATCAACCTTTTCTGCCAGCTGGCTCCTTCTACTGCACTTCGCCTTTCCCAACCTGAGTCCAAATACCCGAGAACTGACTCGTGACCATCCGCGTCGCTCCTAAATGATAATGCTATGCTTCGTATCGTGTGATCATGCTGAGACCTCAGTTCAGCTTGCCATCTTTTCTGGCATCTGCACCACGAGTCAGCTTCTGCCCTCACGCGAGCAAGCCTGATGACTTACCCTTGACCTGCTCAAAGACCTTGAGCATCTTCCGGCGAGCACCCAGCGCATTCACTCCACGGTCCTCAAGCTGCTTGTCATCCAGCTCCACGAGGTCCGTCCACTTCATGTCCTTCAGATTGTCTGTGTACTTGTGAAGGCGCAGGCTCCGTAGCCAGCTTGGGATGTCCTGCAGAAGTGTCGGGTCGGTCGGATCCTCCGGGGGCTTCGAGCTGCCTCGCCGACCGCGCGGCGACCTGCCGCGAACCATATCCGAGTGATCCGAGAGATAGCCTTCGTGGTGGCCACCCATGGAAAACTGTGCCAAATTCACAGGAGCCAGTCCGTTGTTCATCAGGGGAGACGACCCGTCGTACGCGCTCAAAAAGCCATTGTTCTGCGGAGAAGTGAAGGCCAGGGCGGGGCCGTAGTTCGGCACCGGCATACCAGGCGAATTGGGCCGCGACCGGCCGCCAAAGCCCATATTCTGCTGCTGAATTGCCATCATCTGGTCGCGGCTCAGAACCTGCCCGTGCTCGTTGATCATAACGACGTTAGCACCAGGCATGCCTTGAACACCTGGCGAAAGGGGTCCTTGGTTCTGCTGGCCAGGTGCATCGTTTGAGCGGGCGCGTCGGTACTTGCGAACATCGTCCAGCGCAAACCGGTTGTTAACTGTGGAAAGCGCAGCTAGCTTCATGGCGGTAGCGTTAGCCACCATGTCCGCGTTGTTTCCCTGATTCTGGTTGAAATTAGGCACCATGGGTGTGTTGACCATCGAAGCCCAGTTTCCACCACCAGCGTTGTACGGCGACAGCAGGGGCAGGTCAGCCATCGTATGCTCAGCCGTTGTCAGAGTCGTGTTCTGAATGTTGCTGTTGCCTGAAATCTGAGGGCGCGGAGAGCGCAAACCGCCGGTCGATGGAGGTGGCTGAACAAATTGACCCATCGGCGGCTGGCCAGAGGACGACGACTTGGGACGGGACGCATCATTAGGTCCCCACGGCGAGGCAGGGTTCTGCCCATTGGGGTCGTCCTTGGGAGCCGAGATGGTCGGTGCTACCAGCGAGTTCCGGTTGTCCATAGCCAGACTGTTCCTAGTCGAGGTGGGCGGATTACCCGTCTGCTGAGTGAACTTGGCTTTCTCTGTAGCGATAGCAGCAGCTGCGTCGGGAAACATCTTATTGATAGTTGAGGAATCCAGGCCGGACTGTCTCTTGGCAGCAGTGCCAGCGGACGGCCGAGCCAGCGAGTTACGAGAGGACTCGACATTAAGCTTGCTCATGGCATCGTTCAGTCGATTCGTCATAGGATCTGAGGGAGATACGCATTAGCATGGCTTCCAGTTCTAGTTAATTTGTGACACTAACCTTTGTCAAAGTTTGCCGGCGAAAGAACACCCGAAAAGGGGTGGTTCTTGCCCATCTGCTGGAGAACCTGAATGAAGAAGCGAATCTGCACCTGCGTTGTCTGCTGCAACAGCGCATACAGAGCAGCTGTCCGCTCGGCCTCACTCAGGACACGAAACCATTGCTCAATAGCCGCCAGCTCATCCTTGAAATCCTGGTCCAGTGTTGCAGCTGCCATCTCTTCCAGCGTAGTCTCATATTGATCGATATCGGCAATCCATTGCTGGGCAAGCTTGTCCTGGGGGTCAATATCGGTATTGCCCTGGCCCTGGCCCGACTGTGTCTGACCATAGAAGTCGGAGGACGGCCGGATCCGGCTCGAAGCAGCCTGGCCTGTAAGTGCGGCCATGTCGGCTGACGCACGGAGGTTGTGATTGATACCAACAGGCCGCGACGAGGGAGGTCTCAGCGAAGAGACGTTGGACGCCTCCGGGGTGCTGTTGCGGTTGCTCATGATGTTGGACATGTTGAGCATGGTCCTGACCGAGCTTTGGGGACGGAGAGGAGGGATAGCCTATAAGCAAGGGCTACTTTAATGATGCCGGGAAAAACTTGAATTGAATCAATGTTCAGGGTAGGTAGCCTGGGGCACGGTGCTAGGAAAAGGTGAAACGAGGAACGCGGCTGTTCACAGAGTTAGTTTATGGCTCGGCGATCATTGTGGCCGGGGGTGCGTCGTGCAGTGTTTCGTGATGACGAAAGGACTAATATCAATGCGAGAAGGGAAGAACGATCGAACCTACCTAGGCTACTCGCAATGGTGTCTGAAGTAAACGCAGATACTCGTGTAAAGACCAGAGTCAATTAGGTGGTACGCGGGAGAAGTTGGTCGTGACTTTCGAAGTCGAGGCGACAAAACGACGAGGAAAGGCTGCGCGCAAATTTTCGAAAGCTCCTGCAGTAACCGGCTGGCCTCAAAGGAGTCGAAAATTTGCGAGAAAACCTAGGACCTCAGCGATGGCAAGTGTCTATCGAGAGAGTCGTCAGCAAGAGGCATCCATTGGTGTGTTTGGTAAGATTATGGGGCAAGAGTGTCGATCGTGAGATGGGACGAAATCCAAGAAATGAAGCCAAACGGAGTGTTGAGTTGAGGAAAGAACAGAAGCAGCACCCGGGTGTGAAGAATGGGAATTGAGGTCGTCAGCGGTTCACGCATCGTCGACATGGGGCCGGAACAGGAAGTTGAAGTTGTCTCCTGCCGGCTCCAGGAGATCTGTCTCTGAGGCTGTGGGCGAGGGGAAAGGAGAGGTAAACCCACCCATTAAAGCGGCTGCGGCACTATTCAAGAATTCGACGCGAAGAGAACGGAGGGACAGTCACTATCTCCAGCCTGACCGATGGGAGTGTCGGTCTAAGGGTGAAAGACTTGTCGGGACGCTGGACGGGGAAGCGGGAATGTATGTATAGGTGATGTCCCAGCGACAGTGGGGGGGAGGCCAAGAATAAAAGGCTGCCCGCGAAATAAAAGGACCTCAGCGCCGCGCTAGGTCGCAGCTGAAGCTGGCTGGCCCGTGCCTACTTTGTCGTCGGGTCCAATGGGTGAGACCTGACCGTTTCGCTACGATTCGGAAACAAGTCGAGGGTCTCCACACTCCACAAAGCCTAGCAAAGTCGATGACCCCGGCCTAGGCTGACTTGGTTTGCGACGTAGAGAGATAGCGCTATTAGGCAGACAGTTACAGCGGCTTCTCCGCGCCCCGCCAGCCGTGGCACCTTTTTCGATTCTGTCCCTCCCGTCATGGACTCCCCACGCCAGTCGCCAGTCGCTGTTGTGGTAGGCAGGGCGTCCACTTGGTTTTCAGCATTACCTTGGATACAAGAAGAACATAGCTAACCTCCCAAGTAGCTCATGTGCATGTGCAACGACCCACAGGCAGCGGGGCGGCACACCCAGAAGGATTTTCACATCCGCCCCGACTTTGTCTAGTCCAGATTCAAGTATCCATAACAAATCCTCGGGCTCGTCTGATGCAGCAAGCCTGATGATTGCAAACGCACATCTTTGTCACCCACGAATATCACGGGTTCAACGAGAGATGTGACTTGCCACATTCTGCGGATGAGATGGATCGAAGACTAACCCGTTGTGTGGGAAAAGAATCGATTGGCGGTTATTTAAAGGTAAAATAGTTTGAGGCCCCCAAGATAGAATTTGGGATTTGATACGAAGGGGTCGTTCGGGTAACTGGACGTATCCTGTGGCTGACGTTGAATCAATTTGGGTCTCCTCCACGAACAGCCAACTTCAGTGAGGCTGACGCCCCCGTATGTTAGACATCAGAAGATCAGATATTGGGGTATGTTGCCCTGGCTTTCATGCACCATAGCTCTCTGGTGAGTGAAGAGCAGGGTGTTTGGTAATAGCAGGGCTAGTTTTCTCTTGGCACGAAGAATTATTCCTTCAGCATAATGAGCGTGGGTAGAAGCTCAGTGCTGTACACACTAATGCCGTTGTTTTCCTGGAAGCGGATTCGGGGGGAGGGGGATGATAGGTAATGTGAAGGACAATGGGATGCTTGGGGCGGACGAGTGGAGGATGCTGGACGCGTTCATCGCGACCAGTCACGCTATCAGTCACATCGGACAACGATACCAACTATTCTCTCGCCTTGGTAGGGGCGCTCTCGGGTAGATTCCGCCTCTCGCAGGAGGCAATGCATTCCGTTGAATGACGCCGTAGATAGCACCTCGAAAAGCCGGCCCAGTGCGGTGCAATTATTGCATCGTGAATTCCCTCGTGAAGGTCATGTCCGTTTGATGGTTTCCCAGCCGCTCACAAATCAGAATCAAGCCGTCTCCCTCTTGCCCTCCTTAAACTCCTTCTGTGAGGTATGTCAGCACTGCGAGCTCGTCGGTGGACATCATCGTGGTCGAAGCGTACCAGCGCCTTGGCGGTTCCGTGGAGTGCGTGTCTGTGGTTTCTGCGGAACTTGGGGTCGGTGCCGTTCAGGGACGGGTATCTCGAAGTCTTAGGCTTCTTGATGCTGCACAATAGATCGTCAGCGCTTGCGAGATGGTGAGCTCCTCACGCCCGCGATAGCATACCCGTTCCTGTGCGCCTTGCGCGACTGGTTGTGCTGAGACGAGTTCTTGGACTCTGTCCACGTAAGTCAGCGAGTTGAAGCCAGGCGAATGTTTCAACGTGAAATGGAGGACATACTGGCCATTGTGACGAGATTTCCAGGTCCAAATGAAGAAGATGTTGGGAGTCTTTAAGGAAAGCTGGATGCGAAGATCGACGAGGGAGTGAGTATATTTGCCCACCCACAAAATGGTGCGAGAAATCTCCGGCTGCCCTAACGGGGGTGTGGCTGGTGGGGTAGTCGGTGCGCCACGGTGGTGGGTGGGGTTCTCTCAGTTCGTCGGAGAGATTTGATTGGCTTGATCGGGACTTGAATTTGGATGTTAAGATCAGATGCTAAAAGGTTTCGTTCCATTCCGGCAACAAGTGCATGTGTGTGGTCTATGAGGTATGTATACAGTTTACATTCAGATCCCTGGCCAACTCCGACAACATGCGATGGTGGCATTAAATGGCGATATATTTATTTGATCATCACTGGCGCCGAAATCTTTGCCGCAGAGGAGGCCAGGCGTGCCGCGCTTCTGAGCTGCCGCGACCTCAGAGTGCGCAGGTAGCGGACAAACAAGATGAAGAGCAACTCAACACTAAGCGCAGAAGTCAGTCCCGGTCCATTAGAGTAAGTATCTGGGTCTCTTTTGGACGTACCGTTCTTTCGTCATCATCAAGATGCCCTGGACCAGCAGACCCTTCAGGATTTGCGGCCCCATGCCCTTGAACAGGCTCATGACACCTTCGTTGTCAATGATGAACTGCATCACCTCGACGAAGCTCTTGAAGGGCTTGCCCTGCCTGGACGGCGGAGGCCTTGACTGCAACCCCACCTTGGCTACAATCAGGGGTTGGGTAGCTATAGTGGCCAACGACTTGGACATTGCGCCGAGGACTGCCAAACCGGTCAATACTCCAACAATAGATGTCAGACCGATAGGTTACTTACGAAATGCTTCCCACGGCCTCAGATTTGTCTTTCCTGGGAAGATGACATCCTTCAGCCGCTCGTAGGCGCCATACGTGATGGCGGGGTTGACAACCAAGACCAAGCTAGCCTTCAATCCTCTCCAAAGTCCGCTGACACCGTCCTCGCTCTCAATAACCTCCCGGGCAGTATCCAAGAAGCTCTTCCGATCCGCCGCCTTTTGGGTCTGTTGCCGGGTGGTGATGACGGCGACAGGGATGGTAAAGAGCTGCGCAAGGGCTCCCGCGAAAGCACCGAGAGACAGCTCAATGACAGTCGAGGGCTGGTTCGTCGTTTTATTGTAACGGAAGTAGAGGGTGCGGACAACGGAATACCAGTAGAAGTAGGCGAAATTTGTCGACGCTACTCCGGCCAGTGAGCCAGCCATGCCGGCATAGAGACCGGCCAGTCCCTCGGCCGATTTTATTTTGCTAATGGCATCCCACGACGAGCTGTAGTGCGGCTCATCGGAGTGCCCCTTGGTCGCCTCGCTGGGCTTCACTTGGACCTGGAGTTTTGTTTTAACGCTACATGGGCGCCAGCGCGGTCAGCCGGCGGTAGAAGAGAGAACAGAGAGGCGCTTCACGCTTCACATACAGATCTAGTGGATAGACGAGCGAATTGGCAAACACGGCGCCAGCAGCACCTGCCGTTGCTCGGCCCCAAGGCCCAATTGGAACGGGTTTCGACTGCGCACCCATCACGATAGCCTCAACGCCTTGTGCAGGGCTCGTGAATATCGGTTGCGCGACTGGTTCTCGTTTCGCGGAGGGATCAGCGCAGCAGCGATGGACGGACGGAGTTCGGTCCTTTGACAAGAGGTCACGGCCGGGTAAATACGTCCCGAATGCGGATGTCAGCCACGGCTGTTGATCTCACAGCAGCACCGCTCGAAGGGCTACGCGAAGAATTCAAGCTTAAAAACACGCCGTCGGGATGAGACAACGTAAAACAGATATACGTGTAGGTACACACACGGGACGACGCTCGTAGGATGTCATTGTCAATCGGCATGGGCCAATAGTGGGCCATGGGGTATTGGTGTAAGAGTAGATCCGAGGGTACGCCTGTGATGCAATTGCCTGGAGTAGCCGAGGTTCGGCTGGAAGGTACGTCCCAGCCCCCAAGCGCGGAAGGTGCCTGTAGATACCCCACCTTTGCCGGCTTGTGGCAACAACTGAATCACTGAGACGTGAGAGGCAGCATCGAGTCAACAAACGCAGCCATTGGGGTCGTCTCGTATATATCCAATGTGACAGCTTCCCATGTTGGTGTTCATGGCATCACGTTGATAAATCAAACCACTCGAGGAAATGGGTAGTGCAACAGCCCGATTCCGCCCTTCACGAAGAGCACAATCCTGATATGCCACCGCCCTGTCCAAAAGAGGCCGTTTCCAGCTGCCGAGAGGAGTGCGCTCCGCAGCTGTTTCTCCGCCCCAGGTCTAAGGCCGAGGGTTGGAGGATTGAAGGCCCGGGGCACCAGGACCGACGCACTCGCTGCCCCCGGCCTTGCAGAGTGATCCAAGAGAGAAAACCCCACGATCTGCCCGAATGCAAAGGAAGCCGGCATCAGCCTCCCGTCCTGCCCGTGCCCCTCGCAGCGGCTGAACCTACATGGGAGCCCGAACTACAGGACTTGGAGGAACAAGGCCAAGACCCTGCGATGCAGCTCACCACATTACTGAGCCTTGGCGATCATCCCTCGACCCATTGATCCTGTCCCTATCTCTCCCGTTTGATGCTTGATACTCGAATCGAGCTTGCTTATCGAACTCTTGCAGCTCCTATGTGGATATAGTTTTTACATCTCTTTACCGCTATTCATTACGGTCCATTTCTCACGGTCCATGCCCGCATTTTGTTTCCTTTGCGTCCCCGCCTGAGGACATGCACACTCAAGACCTTTCACGTCGCTTGTTCTCGAGCATCGATGGAGGCTAAAGCCCTGGTCAGTATCCGCGTGCTTTCACGTGCAATTCTACGCGCGCTCTCCGGGATTCCCGCTGACCCCAACCCCAGGAACACGAGCGCCGTCTGGCCCGGTCTCAGGGAGCGGAGGCGCTCCAGCATGCCATCGCCGCCGCCGGTTTCTACATGCAGGCAGCGCAAAATGCCACCACGCCCGCCGAGCGCGCTCGCCTCGGCCGCAAGTGCAGTGAGGTCCTGGCGCTCGGTGAGAGGCTCAAAGCCAACGCCACAGCTTCCACCGCCGCTTCCCGCCCATCGGTGCCCGAGTCGACCCGATCCCTAACGACCAACGAGAAGACAATCATCTTAAGGGCCTCGCGTCTCCATGGCAACGTTTTCCCGCCATGGGATTCGGCCCCTGACCCAGCTAGCTTCGACACGGGCTCTGACGAAACCTTTTATGTGTGCGTTAGGATGATGGCCGAATCAGTGTCAGTCAACAGGTGATGCTAACTCCTTGTTTTCGAGAAAGTGACCCTTCGCCATTCTCCCTTTCGGCTGAACAGCAGGCCATATTTGTGGGATGGCGACGTCCCGCTGAAATATCACAACCCGCATCCGGGGGCGGAGATCTCGCGGTCGACCCCCCCGAGATCGATCTTGCCCAGGACTTGGCTACCGACTGTTCAGTTGTCGCAAGCCTGTGTGCTGCCGTCCGGCACTTCCGTCCCACAGAAGGCTCGGTGAGCAGCAGAACGCGCACATTTGGACAGACAGGTCGCAAGCTAACTAGTTATGGCGGCAGCTGCTGCCATCTTTGATGTATCCCTTTGACTACAAAGCCATGAGGCCCATCGCGTCAAAAACCGGCAAGTACGTCTTTCGGATGTACTTCAACGGAAGTTGGCGCCGGGTCGTCATAGATGACCGTTTGCCAGCGTCTTCAACCGATCGCACACTCTACGTAGTTGACCGCCGAAACCCCGGGCTTATATGGCCGGCTCTGATCGAAAAAGCGTATTTGAAGATCAGGGGCGGCTACGACTTTCCTGGCAGCAACTCCGGTACGGACTTACATGCTCTCACCGGCTGGGTGCCTGAGCAGATATTTCTTCAAAGGTAGACTACCATCCCCTCGGGCGTGGCCGTGTATACCTTTCTACTAACAAAACCACGTAGCGAGGACATCGAGCTCGATGAAACCTGGGAGAGAATTGAGAAGGCCTTCAACGAAGGCAATGCCATTGTCACTCTTGGAACTGGTAACATGTCACCCGAGGAAGAAGAAGCGCTGGGTCTGGTTAAGGAGCACGACTACGCAGTTCTGGATCTGAAAAGGGACGCTCGCAACCGACGATTCCTCATAAAGAATCCCTGGTGTGACAGCCTCGTCTGGACGGGCGTGGGGTCATCGGCAAGTCTCGGCGTGGATACAGCGGCATCTCCGTATGAAGACATGACAAACATGTTTTGGATGACGTTTGAAGACGTCCTCCAGCACTTCGATTCTCTCTATGTGAACTGGAATCCGGCTCTGTTTAGTCACCGCCAGGACCACCATTTCACATGGGAAATGCCCATGGACACGGAGGAACTTGTCTTCATAAACAACCCCCAGTACAGCGTCCTCTCGCCCTCTGGAAGGACAGTGTGGATCCTCTTGAGTCGGCACTGGCAAGACGGTGAACTGGGGATATTGAGAGAGCGCAAGGCTGAGAGAGACCACCACGACGGCTCGTTAGCCAACGTATCCAAGCAGCTTGGATTTATGGCACTGTCACTGTTCGCAAGTACTCCATCGGGAACACGCGTGCCCCTTACTGAAGGACATCAGTGCCTACACCAGGGGCCGTATGTTGACAGTCCCAACACCCTCCTTCGATACGAGCCCACGCCTAACACGGCCCAGACGCTCGTGGTTGCGCAAAGCGAGCTCCCGCTGCCCAAATACTCGTTCACCCTTTCTTTCTTCTCCAACGAGCCTCTCGTAGTCTCGCCCGCCGCCGAGGCCCTCGCCCACAATGTCACGGTCCATGGTGCCTGGACACGCCGCACTGCTGGTGGCAGTGTGGCCTATGCAAGCTATCTCTCCAATCCACAGTTTGCTCTGACGGTACCTAGTACTACCTCGCTCTCCCTCGTACTTGGGACCGATACTCCAGACCTGCCAGTACATGTCGCACTTCTCTTCTCCAGGGGCGGCCAGCGTGTTACAGCTGTTGCTGGCCGCGATATCCTCGGGGCAAGCTCCGAGTACCAGCGTGGTCGCACATATACCTCCATCGCCCGCGTCGACCCCGGCACATACACAGTTGTCGCTAGCACCTTTGAGCCCGGCCAGACTGGTCGCTTCTCGCTACGCATCAGCGCCGCCGTACCCATCACCTTGAGGCCGGTACAAGCCGATGCCGCGGGCCGGTTGCGCACCCCAACACCCTCCCCTGCTATCTTTGGCGACGGTGAGGAGAGGCTGCGCGCGCGTGTCGGCGTCGGCCGCCTGACGAGGGCGAGCGTCTTGGCGCACCTGGATCCCAATCGGAGCAGTGGCAGCCCGCCGAGCCCGGCGATTCGCGTCGCATTGGAGCTCGGGACTGGGCCCCATCGGAGCGTACTTGCCGTAACGGGAGAAGGCGAGTTTGCAGATGCGTCGCGCGGGTTGCGGACGGACGAGATTGACCTAGACCCGGATGTCGCCCGGAGCCAAGGGGGCTTGTGGTTGGTAGTGGAGCAGATTGGAAGTCTGAAAACGAGGCAAGGAGTACAAACTGAGTTGCTAAGCGATGGAGTGGTGCATCTGGGCGCATGGGAGAATGCTGATGATTGAAATCATCCAGTTTGACATCCACGGAACATTGGTTATTATAGGCGTCAACTATTTCGCCTGGCTCTCTGATGACAAGCCCCCAAGGCTTCTCCGTAACATGTGCAAAACGAGTCAAGATGCCGAAGTTGTGGGTACGGCATTATACTGCTATTCTCGGCGCCGACATCACCAAACAGTCGCGTTCCGAACTGAGAGCGTAGCACAAATTGGAGTGGATGGTCCGGCATGTGCTCAGGAGTCAAGGCCAGCGAAGGCCATGAGTTGATAGATGTTGCATCTACCTATACACTCTTCTCGCCCAAGTTCCGCGATCTCTCAATGTCGAAATAAACTTTTGCCCCCACATGGGACACCATGTCACTACTCATAAAACCCGTCCCAATGGCCTTGTTTCCGTCCCTAAAGCATCTGCTCCATCGACTCCTTCGAAGAGATGCAAGGATGCCTCGAGATATGATGGCATTGCTGCTGATCCACCAGGGCGACAAAACAAAACAGGTCGGTCTCGACCATCTTGTTCCTATCTTGTTACTTTCAAATAAAAAGATCCCCTAAAACCAGTTGGTATATGACGTGAACGCCTCTGACGCCTCCATGCTGCGCGGTTTAAAACAAAAAATAACGGGAGACAAGCAAAACCCGGAAAGCCCAGGGTTCCTCTCCATACGAGGAAGCCTTCACACCAACGCCAGCAACAGAGCCGGCAACTGTCGAGCCATTGCCAAGATACCAACCAAAAACTGCAAATAAAAAAGAATACTGCGCGCCACGCTCCCTAGTGACAATGAGAAACAAAAAGGCGCCATATGTACAAATCTGCAGGCGGAGGAAAGGAGTGCTCGAGTGGTTGGGTCGTGTCATGTAAAGCCACCCTCACAGAGGAGGCCACAGAAACTATATGCACGGAATCAAAACGAGGTCGCCGGAACTCAAGCCTGGATGCCTCTTCGCCTCCGACCTTTATTTGGGCCATCAGGCCGCTGCGCTAGGACGTCCCGTAACATGGCGTCGTCCTTGTCTTTATCGACGTGATGGACCCGTACATGCCTACCGATCGATATCAGTTTCTCGTTTGGGACTATATGTGAGGGGTTTCTTGAACTCACCTTTGGAGGTTGTCTGGCCGAGGGTATTTGTGTTCCCGATCTGGACAAAAGGGGCAGACATAGCCCGGAGAGTCGTGGACAAGCCCGTGCCGGATCATTTCATTTTTACGCTTGAACCCCTTCCCCCCTTCGCTTCGTGGGCACCCCTTTACGGGGCAGTAATGGGGTCTGGCTGATGAGTGAACGTTCGCGTGGGAATTTAATAGATACTGTGTTTGAAAGGGAGCAGCGGTGCAGCCCTGAAACGTGCACACGTATACCGCTGATTGAATGGTGATACCCTCAATGCTCATCTTTTCAGTAATGGACGTGGCCGGTGTTGAACCTGATTGTTCAGAACCAGGTGTCACGGTTGCACTGCTGGCGTAGTCGTGCGGTGAGCGATGAAGTCCGTTAGAGGGAAAATAGTAGCCCGGTGTGTAGGGTTGGTTGGGGGACATAGGATCTCGGCGAAAAGTATCGGCCGGGGAAATAGGGGGGGAGGCATGGTGCATCGACGGTAGACGTGGCTGCATATTGGTAGGGGGGGAGTGAGGGAAGCCATGATGCGGGTTTCGTAGCCTCTCCTTCTCTGCAGCGTGGTTGTTGGCAAGCTGGCTAAGATCCCCAAGTTGCGCTCGGATAGATGGCAGAGGCGTTTGTCCGTTGGTTTCAGACCTCGGGGAGTTCATCTGAATTGGCGGTAGCCCTTCGCCGTGGCTGGTCGGCGGCGGGAGGCCGTTGGGTGATTTCATATCCATCACTGGCGCTAACGGGACAACTCCAGGTGAGTAAAGACTTCGAGGGCTGTATGGTGATGGCGCACCAGGATGTACTGGTCGTTCTTCCCTTCCAGGCTCCCCTCGCCGTATTACTATCGGCTGGGACAAGGGGGTCGGCACATGCCTCTCTTTCACGACATCGTTTTCGCTTACTGGTGGCGTCGGCCCCGCATCAACCGCAGGGCTCGGTTGCGCGTCTGGGATCGCAAAAGCCAGCGCGCCAGCCGCGAGGGACTTTAAATCGAAGGCACCCATATCCCCCTGGTCTGGAGGATTCACCGCCATACTCTGAGCTCCGGCCTTCCCTCCGGACGTCTCGGTTTGCCCGTCCCAGCGTGGCCCCCCGCTGCTGTAACGACGACGATCGGAGATGGAGCCGTCGCCCGAGGAGTCAGACGCTTCGGATGCAGGGTGGTCGTCGTCGTCGTCGGTGTCGGACGGTAATGCTTGGCAGCCGGCTTGGATAGCGATTTCAGGACGTCTGCCTCCGTCAAGAGTGCCGACCAAGACGGCATCGCCCTGGCTTGGCTGCGCCTTCATTCGACGATTAGATTTGGGCGACGTCCCAGGACTAGAATCTGAATCTGAACTGACTGTTGGAAATGGAACTGTAAGTGGCAAAGTCGGTGACAGTCGAAGCGTGGGACGGCAAGGCTGCAGAAGCGGGCTGTTCTTTGGTAGCACGTCGTCATCCGGATCATAAAGATCGCTAGCCTGGGCGTGAGCAAGATGTGAAGAGGCCGCCGTACTCATAATTTCGCGTGTGTTCGGTGCTCTTACTCACGAATGAGGTCGTTTGCTATCAGCTCGCCATCGATAGCCGAACCGGTGATAGAGTGTCGAAAAGCTAGACCTCCCAGCACAGTACTGGTCTTGGTCACCCTCCCTCGCGCGGCAGCAATCGCGGGCGACGATGTCTTTCCTGATTCTGTGTTCGTACCCCTCTCCTTGACTCCTCCTCCGGGGTTCCTCCTCGTGTTGGCGACAGGTCAGCGAAGTGGTTGTATGCGCGCAGCTATTACCATGCGCGAGCAGGCGGCAGCGTATGGGGGTGGGCATTTAAGAGCCGCACAACGCAGCCAAGGATGGCAACGAGACCCGGCGGGGACGATCCGGGGCAGGCTGCTGCTAAAAGGGTTGCAAAGGCGTGTGCGCGGCGCTGGAAGAAAGAAAGACGGGAGGGTGCTCGTGACCGGTTGATTGAGCGGGGATCGTAAATTGCGATGGAGGTGTCTGGGTTGGCAGAAAGAGGGGGCTGGGTCCTCTCTCTGGTAAGAATGCGGCTCAAGGCTGTGACGGCTGTGGATGGATATTCGGGACCAAAGGCAAAAAGGTGGGTGCTCGCAAAGGTCCCTGGATGGTGAGAGGAGAGGTACTCTCGGGTAGGGTGACGATGACACTGTAGGGAAGACAGGGTAGCTGACTAGGGTCGGGGAATCGCAGAAACGAGACAGAACTCTCTCGCAACGTTTCTGACCGGTCTGGCGTCTGGCGTCTGTCGTCAGGCGGTCGGGCGAGGGCCGATCGATCGTTCTCTCGCTCGCTGGTGGGAGGCTCGGAGGCAGCGAGGGAAAGGTTTAGACTTCGGAGGCTCGCTTTAAGCCGCAATCCAATGGCAGCCACGCAGGTTGCTTTGCACACCTGGACACCTGGGGTCGGGGAAGTTAGAGGGCTAAGAGTGGAGGCGAGCGAGCGAGGCGCGGGCGGGGGTTAGGTAGGTGCCTGAGCTGAGGAATTGAAGACACGCGGTACGCGCAGTGAGAGCCCTTTCTTTGCTGGCCACCAAAAAAAACGCCAGGGGCTACGTCGGAACCTCTTCTCGCTCAGAGTTGTTGATGTAAGACGAGCTCCAGCAGGTCAGACAGGATGCTGGTTAATGACGGATATGCGATTGACGATGTCCTGGGGCGGCGGGGAGAGAGACATGCAGAACAGAGGCGACTGGCGGCGGCTCGAAGAGGGCGTGGAATGCGCACCTCAACTGATCGGCTACGAGGTCGGGCGCTGCCCGATAGAGTGGTTGAGGCTCAAGTGATCAGGCATGTGCTGCACGGCAGACTAGCGGCAGCTATCGCAAGCTCTCTGTCGTCGTGCGCTGGCAACCTCGGGGCCGGTCGGATTACCGTGCAGGTTGTGCGCGTAAAAGACCGAGGACCTTTTCTGCGGCGTGCCGATCGCAGGAGTTCTCGCGACCTCGTGTCGAAATGTCTGTGATGTCGGTGGTTTAGATAGGGCGGGACAAGTGCGCGGACACGAACCACCATGAAAATGGAGAGTGACAGCCGAGTTGGGTGGATTGATGGGGCAGCACGACCACTGGCGCGAGGCGACTGACCGCTCTGGGCGCTGGACGGTGGATCACCCATGCAATTGGAGGTGGGGCGTGGAGGACTGGAAGTGGTTCCCGCAAACGCCACGGGAAAGGGCAACTGCACCGCAGATGCCGCACTGCCCCCCTTCCCTGCTCGCATTGTTCTCACCAGGGTCCCCCCAGCCTCAGCCATGCTGGTGCCCTTCTTCTTCACTTGCTCTCTGTACCTGACAGCAGGACGGTCTCATCCTCAGTCAAGACCCAGAAGATACTATCTCGGGATGAGAGAAACGCAACACGATGGCTGCGGATCACGACGGTTGCGCGCGCTGCAATGCACTGTACGGCTTCCAAGGCCAGTGCAACATGCTCTCCGGCACGACCCAGCGAGCTGGACGGGTTACCTCGAGCGATGTGAGCTTCCAAGTTCCATCGATTAGCGACAACGGAGCTGTGCCACCAACCACCTCATCACCTGTTTTATGTCTGTCCAAAAAGCAGCTTCCGCGCTTCCTCGACCTCCTGCGCCGTCTGCAGGCTACCTCGCCCCCATCCCGTCTCCGGCCCTCTCCAGCACACGCGTCCAGCATTTGATGGATCAGAGAAGTGGTCATCGGCCCCCCGCTATCCCCCCTTAACGTTATCCCCTCCTCGACAATGCTTGGCTGATTTCCCAGTGGTCGCAATTGTGGTCCCAGCACTCCCCTCCTTTCTTCCACTCTGCCCCAGCCGTCGGCTTCGGCGGTCCTGTCTGTCCCATGGGGGCCACGACGCCCAACTGTTCGTTCCACCGCGATCATCGCTGCAGTCCAAGACATCCATGAGCAGCAACTCACCTCATGTCACGGTCGCACCTGGTTTGGATAACGTGGTCGGCACCCACGGTCTGCCCCCCATTTCCTGGCCAGAAGAGCGTCAACGGCGTGATCAGGGACGGGGTTGCAACAGACGAAGCGGTGCGGTCTGCCCCGGCCTCCCCGTTGCGCGACATTTTGTTCCCACTGTTTCTGTGGAGGGGAAACGAGCAGGGGCAAGCTTTCTGGAAACGAAGAGCCGACCAACCACAAAGTGCCGCAGGGAATCGGCTGGGCCCAGGACCCCAGGCAGCCTGGTGAGAGCCGCTCCTCCTTTGCCTCTCCCTGGCTGGCCTGCAACTCAGCCTCATTCCGTCAATAGCGCGCCAAATTAACGGGTCAGGCCGCCTGCGTAATACCTCACTCCGGGGTTTAGTGGGGTCTGGTAAATTCTGGCTCTCCCCATCCAAACACACCGTCTCACAAAAGTGGGATGCCCACCCAATCTGAATTCCTTCCTGTCCTCGGGGGTCACCGCAAAAGGAGTTACAGCCGCTTCAAACAGTCGGGGTTTTCTTGTCGCCATACCGCCCCTTGTCAAGCCATCAACTCATACGGTAGTGGCAGTCGCGGCGAAGAGCGGGCGTTAGGGAGGTAGGCGATGGATTTCTGGTTCTGGGTGGTTGCGTGGCGGTTTCCTTTCCTTTGAAATTGCGGCGTGAAGCCCTGGTCATGCACCTCACACCGTTGCAGACAAGTGTGGCCCTGGAGAATCCTATCAGAGAGCATCGTCTCACTCCGCAAGGACGGCACGGCCTTCTCGCAGAGTTGCAGAGATCATTGAAAGCATGCATGCACCACGATCGGCAGCCAGTAGCGTCAAGCAGCTAGCTAGCTTGTCTGACGAAGGCGGCGTGGAAGCCCGGAGTGTTGGCGAGTCTGAGAGAGCCCGGGAGGCCGCTAGTTGACCTCGTCCTCAATCATCTCACTCAGGCTCGCATGCTTTTCGGCATATTTGTGTGGCTCCTTTCCGACTCGCCCAGTGCCTGGCGGGGATTTGTTAGGATTATCGGAGCCCGGGGCTGGATCGCAGATAGATGCGGCGGTGAGGCTCGGTCGGCCGCGCTCGCACCGTCGATTGCAGATAACCCCCCTCTCTCGCCAGGGATGGGGACTCACCTGATCACCCATCGCTCGACGGCTTGTGGTTGGGTGCCGATGCAGCAACCCAAAGAGCGCGACTTTAGCCGGCCCCCGGAACACTAATATGGTCCCCACAGTTAGGGAGCCGCACTCCCGCAGCTGCATCCAGGTCGTCTCTCTGAAAGACGCCTTCAGCAATCAAGACGCTCTTCTGGCAACCCCGCTCTCATCTCTCTCATACACGAGGAGGGGGGAAAACTTATCCGTGTGAAAGTCATAGCCGGATGACAGTGTGCCCCTAGACACCACTTAGATTCTCTTCCCCGCATTACTGGGACCGGGCGAGAGGCGCCTGAACAGTTGGATGATGTCTAGATGCGCCGCCAGGGTTGGACGAAATAAGAAGGTGGCTGTCTCAGACCATACCATCACGATTGAAGCCGGAAACTCAACGTCGCGGCACATGAGGCACATTCTCAACACAGTACACACCGCCGAGTCATTGCTCGCCTCGCACTCTAGCCACACTTGGTCTCAGTGAAGTCACCCGGTGTATCCATGCCCTCGCCCGTGACCACACTGTCGATGTCTTGGCGCTCCTCACGACTCGCTGTGTATCTCCCGGAAATGCAAATTCAATGACTTTTAGGGCAGTCTAAACCCAACACGTTGCACAAGGAACCATGCCGCATTCCTGCCCTTATATGAGTTCGGCATGTCGCAATACGTAGAAGTTAGCTTGTTCGCTACAAGCGCGGGGCGAGGAATTCCCCAACCTTGGGACTCGCAACAAAACCGTGTGCTTTATTTCATCGTGAAACCTAACATGTAGTCCCTGACCAAACAGTGTCGTAGTATGGTGTGAGGGTTTCAATGGGCGTTCAGTTACACGCGAGCCGAGCGAGCAACCAGGTCGACGGGCCGGCAGTATCCAAGGAAGCATGTCCGTAAGGATATCCGTGCTTTTTTGGGGTTGCCCGGTTCAGCTTCACGAAGGGTACTATGTGGCCCAGACACGGTTCAGTGTTTAACTGCCTCGGTAGGCAATGTCCCTAAACAACACAGTCGAGTGTGGGTGTTGAAATGACTAGCTCAGCCCATCAAAGCAACCCCGTCTACGAAGGCTAGGGCCAAAAGAAAGGGCCCATTGTCTTCGTGCGGAAATGCATTCTTAGAATCCTCACACTATCATATTCCGAAACGGTAAGCGACGGGTTTATCGTGTTACAGGCCGTTTTTACATGAAGGAAGGCTTTTCGAAACGCTGGAAGGCGTCATTAAGATAAAAGGAAGGTCTTTTCAATCTCCTTATAGGTCTTTTCAGAATGGTAGATGGCCTGTAGTAACGAAATCCATGTTGTCTTTACAGTAAGAAGACATTATCGCACTGGCTAAAGGGGGCCCTTTCTTTTGACCTGAGCCTTCGTACCATCTTGAGTTACCATACAGGGCTGAGCAAAGACTTGACACTATTTGAGAGGAATAAGTCTGGTATACCCGATGTTCTGGAATAGGCTGTGCCCCAACGGCTTCCAACGGTCGCCTAGGAACTCGTTTCTTCGGCAGATGAGCTGTCCTATCCCCCCCCCCCCCCCCTTCTGCGCTCCGGGCTCCTGGAATGCTTCCAATACGTCCTTCGCAAGCAAGCACCGTTCGTGATGCCCACCATTGATGCGCCATCAGCTGTTGCCCCGCTTGCGATGGGGAACCCGAGCTACCTGTGTATGCGGGATATGGCTCCCCCTCCTGAAGGTTGCGAAATCGCACCACCTCGAGTCTCCAGTACATACCTACGTAGTACCTCGGTCACGAGTCTGCGAGGTATCGGAGCCCCGCACGTGCATCCGAACAAGCCGATAGCGAGAAACAACAAGTTTCCCACGGGGATTCCTTTCCTAGAAACACCTTGACCGTAATTCCTGCATCAGGTTTAACAATACCATGGTTGCCCCAAAGACCATGAAAGCCGTCGTCTTTGACGGGCCGGGAAGGGTATCTGTCCAAGAGCGTCCCGTTCCACAGTGTAAGGCGCAAACTGAATGTCAACGTCGATGAAGCAAATGTGGATGTATCCAGGGAACGCTTAGCTAATATCTGCCAGTACAAAGCCTAAATGATGTTATTGTCGAGGTCGAGACGACGGCGCTATGTGGCTCGTATGTATTGACTTTGCTGCCTCTGAGCTCTTTCACGTTCGTGCAGTTAACGTCCTCCTGGCGAACTACACGCATATCGCGGGATCCACAAGTCAGAGACTGGCTTCATAATGGGTCATGAGTTCGTCGGCAATGTAATCGAGGTTGGCACAGAAGTCAAGAAAATCAAGGTTGGAGATAAAGTTGTTGCTCCATTTACGGTGTCATGGTATGCTCGTCTTGCCTCCCTTTCCCCTAACATGGCCTAACTGTGTAACTAGCATGGACTGTTTCTACTGCCGAAACGGCTTTTCTGCTCGTTGCGAGCACTCCCTGTTGTTCGGATCGCCTGGTCTAGATGGCGGCCAGGCTGAATTTGTCAGAGTTCCCTATGCTGACGGGACACTGATGAAGGCCCCGGCCGTGATCGAACAGCGCGTTCTGGTGTTAACAGCAGACATATTTCCAACGGGATATTTCGGAGCCAGGAACGCGTTTGACTCCCTCCTCCCTCAACCAGCGGGCGAAGCCGTGGTGGTTGTTGTTGGCTGTGGCCCTGTGGGGCTCTGTGCCATTATTTCGGCCCTAGAATACAAGCCAAAGCACCTCTTTGCGGTCGACAATGTTGACGCCCGTCTCAAACTAGCCCGAAAACTTGGGGCGGAACCGCTAAACTTTCTGCAAGGGAAGGAGGCCATGCAGAAAAGGGTAAAGGACGTGACTGAGGGTCGTGGCGCCGATGCAGTAATCGAGGTTGTAGGGTTGAGCCCAGCACTGCGAACGGCATTTGACCTCCTGAGGCCATTCGGAGTAATTTCATCCATTGGTGTTCACAATGCGGAGGTGGGCATTTGGTTCTTCTGGGCGTTGAGAGTGGGTGGCTTTGCTGACCACGTGATAGATTCCTTGGGACGGTGACGAGGCATATGGCAAGAATCTAAGGTTGCAGATGGGCCGTTGTCCAGTACGGTCGATTGCCCCGGAAGCTCTCAAGGTGTTGGCCAAGAACCAACATAAACTCGAGTATGAAATCTCCTGGAGTCCTAGGCGACGAAAGAGAGGCGCTGACCCATCAAAAGTTTCATGTTTGACAAAGTTATGCCCCTTTCAGATGCTGTGGAGGGGTACGATCTGTTTGACAAGATGAAGGTACAGAAAGTCGTCTTCACAACCTAAGGGGAGGGCGGCTAGGCGCTGTAGCTTAGTTCTGCCTTGGCTTGACGAGGCCGTCGTGCATAAAATAATAGGTGACGGTCGAGTCATCCTGTATCGTCGCAAGAAGAAGTCGTTTTCCACGCTTTGGACCTCTCCACAGCTTCCACTGGGAATCTACGTCCGCCGTGACTGTAGAAGCATCGTCATCGAGGCCTCCTGGGGGAACGGCTTCGAGGGCATCGAACACGGCGGCGAACTGGGCAGGAGTCCACTTTTCGGCGAGATGCAGCGGCAGAACCCACTCGAGCTCGGGCGGCTGAGCAATGCGCTCGGTCCGGCTCTTCTCGGCCTTGATAATGGCAATCTGCTCGTCTGGGTGCACGTAAAGACGTTTTGGTGGAAGACCATAGACCATTGGCCTGGGCAAATTTGCCTGAGTGTGGACCCTGGCGCCTGTCCAGTCATGCTGGTTTTCCAAGTTGTTGAGCACGATCTTGGTTAGGGCCTCAAGATGGGCGCCGGGGTTGGTTGTAGTCGTCATTGTTTGTCGTTGGCTATGCATTGTCTTGGGGGTTTCGGTATTTTCCTTTGAAGTCCCAATTCTCGAGGACGTTGCCCGTGTGGGGTGTCGATGGGGTCAGAAATCTCTAGGCACGCCAGGGCAAGAACGGAAGCGACGGTCGGAAAGCACTCCGGATACCCACAGCAAAATGGACAGCAAAATGGACGAGGATATCGAAGATCCCCCGCAACCTTGGGCAAAACCTTATGCCATGCGGAGTGACATCACTTTCAATGTGTTTTGCGGCGCTCGAGTCTGTTCCGACGGCAGAAGATCAAAGGGCAAGCCGCAATATTCGCCAAATCGATGATGCCAAGGAAATGACGATTCCAAGACAGGGAAGCGTGAAACGGCCCTGGTGACCCACAACCCAATCCTGGTTGCCCGTCCGCCGCCACAGCACGCGCGGAGCTTGCCAACCGTGCCCACCACGTCTGGAACGAAATCCTGTGACGGCACCAGCTGCACCGCTCTCTCTCTCGCCGCGTTCGATCTTCAAGGTTATGGCCACTGTCTCATCGGCCCTGCAACACTATATACTGGATCTCGCCTCTTTTTCATTCTACATACGTACTTGCGACTTCAACTATCCTGTGTTGAATTATCAGACCACAATATATTGCTCATTGTTATTGGATATCTGTTGCATTCCGCCACTGCATCCGCTGCTCGCACTTAGTCACGCCCTCCCACCACCTCCTCATGGCGCATGTGGATGTTGACGCAAGCCCCGAACGCGCCCCAAACCTCAATTCAACCCAGAACGACGAGCCCAATCCTTACCAAACGCGAAAGCGCAGTAGCTCAAGGTCTTCTGTGGTCGGTGCCGTTCGCAGGCTCTCACAAGAGTTCGAGGACTCTCGTCCTCCGGCGGCGTTTGCAGCCGCAACTAGCGACATCGCTTCTACGGTGGTCGCTGGACAAGATAGAACACACAGAGAGAGGAATATGGGAGGCATAGGGGAAAAGGGTCGCCTGTCCGACGCAGGTAGCAGTCCTGTTGCCTTGTCCGAAGACGCTACGATCGCCGTACCTGCCGAGGCCATGGATGCTACGACAGAACCATTCCAGAATGGTTATCACTTCCCACCCAATTACTCCTGGCAGGAGTCCACAAAGCAGGGCCTGGTCTCGTTTTGGAAGTTCTTCACCACCCCCGTGGGCTTCTTCTGGACTATCTATGGATTGAACGTCGTCGCATGGGGCGGTATGCTCTTCCTGCTTCTCTGCAACGCAGCACCAGCAATGTGCTACCCGACTTGCGACGACATCGACTCCCCGCGCAGAAAATGGGTAGAATGGGATTCACAGGTCCTTACAGCACTTTTCTGTGTTCCCGCCTTTGGCCTCGCTCCTTGGAGATTTCGCGACTTCTGGTATCTACTCAAGTACCGCATCTTAGGAGACCAGTCGGGTCTCCGGAGGCTTGCCGGGATTCACGCAAGCTGGTTCCGCCTCAAGGGCTCAGAACAACTACCCAACGACATCGGGCCGGATAACATCCCCGAAGATGCCCCTCGGGATTGGCTTCCCATTCCCGAAGCAAGCATGGCGGTCGCTCCTCGAACAGGCGCCCGAGCGCCGGCGACGAGTGTATGGAAGATGGATTTTGTGATCTGGAGCATGGTGCTGAACACTTTTGCTCAGTGTGGGCTTTGTGGCATAATGTGGGGCATGAACAGATATGACAGGCCCAGCTGGTCAACAGGATTTTTAGTGGCCGTCGCATGTCTCATCGCCATGGCTGGAGGCTATCTTATGTTCCTGGAGGGAAAGAAGGTCAAGAGCATCGAGGGCGTACCCCTGACCGACCGCGACCACGAAAAGTTGGCCGAGGACAAGGAGAAGGGCATTCCGCACTACAACAACTTCAAGGGTAAGAAGCCCAAGCAGAAGCAACAGGACCCTGAAAAGTAAGAAATCGGTCGGCGGAGAAAATAGCTGTTCGTTGGCGTAAGTTTTGGGGCGGTCAAAACTTGTTTCCATTCCTATTGTCGCTTTAATGCATAGATGCATGATACCCAGAAGCAATGTCCTAGGTTGTATCCCCATATTCTCTTGTCAGTATATCGGGTTGAACCGATAAATCGTAATGATAATAATACAAACTTGGCTTTCACGGTGTCCAGTCAGTGAGTGCCTAGGGACGGGAATGTCAACAGCGTAGCCTAGCTACGCACTCGCCTCTGCTATCGAATTCAAGGCGGAATCTATCAAGTTAACCAGGGGTGCCTTTGATCAGCTGGATGTCTTTTGTTCCCGATGACTGTATTGCGCGGTTCCCGATAAGCTATAGCCTGTCATTTGGCAGGGCGAGGTGGGTTTTTTGGGGTTAGTGGGGCGGCGATGGAGCCGTTGTCCTGGACTGGGGCCAAAGCCTCGCGCACGCATGGCACCTGACTCCGAGCCTCCAGCTTCAATGCCCAGACCGTACAAAGACGATACCTCTGGCTCGTCTTTGTAAATCGGGAGGCCAAACCTGTCCTCTCATTCTTCTGTACCGAGTGACGGCATGCTTTCGTAGCCAAAGCTCTCTCTCTTTCCAGGTTTCCCACGGCACCCTCTCTTATCTTTCCCCTCAACCGTCAGTAGGCGACATCCCGACCTCACAAGATCGCTGTCGCCATGGCGTCCACTATCATTCCGGCGAAAGCCATCATCCCTTTCTTGGTTGGCATGATGCTGCTCACAGGAGTCTGCAATACTCTCCTGACAAAGTATCAGGTAAGGATCCCCGTGGCGCCGCTGAGGAATGTCGGTTTACCGTTGTCGATGCTGACTCTCTTGTCCGATGGATAGGACAACCAATGTGTGCGCGACTGCGGAAATCCCGATCCCAAGAAGCGCGCCCACTTCGAGCAGCCAGTGATCCAGACCCTGCAGATGTTTATCGGCGAGATGGGTTGCTGGCTGGTCGTGGGGCTGATGTCGCTGTACGCCAAGTATGTCGGGAAGCAGACTTCGTACCAGCCCATCCGGACAACCGAGGACGACGGCACCTCCCCAGATGACGCCAGCATTCGCTCCCATACGGCGCTAAACGGATCTGGCGCCAATGGAAGTTGCAAGACCAACACCGACGGTGTGCTTACTGGCTGGCGCGTCATCTTGCTGGCGCTTCCTGCCACCTGCGACATCTGCGGCACAACGCTCATGAACGTGGGCCTCCTACTCGTCGCGGCCTCCATATACCAGATGACTCGTGGAGCTCTAGTGCTGTTCGTCGGTCTCTTCAGCGTCATTTTTCTTCGCCGGAAACTGCATCTCTTCCAGTGGCTCTCCCTTGTGGGTGTCATGACGGGAGTCGCTATAGTCGGTCTTGCGGGCGCCATCCAGCCCGACAAGAAGCCGCTCACTGACGCTCCTCATTCGACGACGGCAGACCTGAGCTCTGAGGCCGTGCGTGTCATTATTGGCGTTCTGATGATTGCGGGCGCACAGATCTTCACTGCCACGCAATTCGTCCTTGAGGAGTGGATCCTCGAACGCTCCCAGATCGAGCCCATCCGTGTAGTTGGATGGGAAGGCTTGTTTGGCTTCACTATCACATTGCTAGGGATGGTTGTGCTGCACCTGGCCATCGGCCGTACTGATGCCGGCCGCTATGGTCCGTTTGATATGGTGGAGGGGTGGCGCCAGTTTTGGAATTACAAGCCCGTTTTTGTTTCCAGCGTCATGATCATGATCAGTATCGGGTAAGTAACCATATTGTGGGATTTGAGAGATTCTTACTAACCATCTCTCTCAGAGGCTTCAACTTCTTCGGCCTCTCCGTTACACGCACGGTCAGTGCTACGTCCCGATCCACTATCGACACGTGCCGCACTCTCTTCATCTGGATTGTCTCGCTCGGCCTGGGCTGGGAGACTTTCAAGTGGCTACAGGTTGTTGGTTTCGTCCTGCTGGTTTACTTTACATTCTTGTTCAATGGCCTCGTCCAGCCGCCCTTCGAGTTCCTCAAGGTCGAGGGCGAAATTGAGGAGCTGCTTCCTGAGGAGCCGATCGAGCACAACTAAACTTAGTAATGTGTCAGAAAGGTACAGTCTGTACATACTTGGGTTTGATGCGCTGCAAGGATCATACTTATAGATGATTTCTAGTCGATATCGGAGGAGTTTCTTGGGTTCTGGAGTTTGCTGAAGGTGGTTTCTCGGGTTGGCGTTTATTATTATCATGGCATAGTCTGAACTTGCTTGAGAGGGTGCTATTGAGTTTGTAAATCAGTTCAAGACCTGTATATACTGTAGAGTGGACGCCACTTGGTATAACTTCTGTGCAAAGATGTCACAATTCTCTTTCCTTTATCGGAAACAAACACCTTAGCGGTCTAATTCGATTGTAGTGGTGTAACTAGTGGTTACGCTAGTCGCGGTCATTCACCAAATGTAGAGACGGTATATTTTCACCGTAGCCTCCGTCTATTTCTAAGACCGTAATACGACGAAGGCTCGAGCCAAAAGACAGGGTCTCTCATCTCCGTGCGAAAGATGCGTCGTTAGAATCCTAGCACAGTCCTATTCCAGAACGGCAAGGCCTAGGCTTATCACATCACGGGGCTTTTCAGAATACCAAATGGCCTTTTAAAATACAGGAAGGTCTTTTCAGCTTTCAGGTAGGTGTTTTCAAATGGGAGATGCCCTGTACTAACGAGAGCTCTGGGCGGTTTTCCAGTAAGAAAGCATTCTTTGCACCGGCTAAGGGATCCCTTTCTTTTGGCCCGAGCCTTAGGTCGTACAGGGGATTCGTGTGGAATGCATTAGGGGAACCCTCGAACACCATGTGTCAAAACAGTAAAATCTGTATTATTGCGCCATAGGCCTTTTTGGCATAGTCAAAGGCCCTGGCTGCACTATAAGAGACGGCGAGAGGTACAGAAAGGCCTCTTTCAGATGTAATACGGCCTGTCGTAACTGTAGAAACCCACTACGACATTGGGCGTATGGTAGAAACAGACGAAGGCTACGGTGTAGATAGACACTCTCCAAATGTATTGTGTTGTGGACAAATGTATGTAAGATATGTTTATGCTGGCCAGCCCGGTAACATGCCCATGCCGTGATACCAGTCCCATCAGCTATCCCTAACTCGGGCCAGTCGAGGTGAAAGAATGTGCTTAAAAATAAAACAAAAATAGAAGAAGGGAAACGCCGAGACTCCAGCCTGGTACCCTGCCTGCCCCGCATTGATGCTAAGTCCGTGTAAAGGAAACAAATGTATGAGAGGCCTGTGCCCACTCCGAGGTCGTCATCCCCCTTTCCCCTCCTCTCTAGACCAGAGATGCTCCATTCCATGTTTAGGGGTGGCACCGTCGAAGTTTGCGTGGTGACATCCGTGTTCCCCCTGATGCTGGGTCGATGTGTATGTTCGGGAGAGACGGAGCCGAGCCGAGGAAGCTTAGCTGACATTACAGAGAAGTTCGTGCTCGAGGATGAACTTCCCCTCCTTGTATTTTTCGCTGCTCTCGTAGGCCTTGTCGTACTTCCAGCCGACGACATCCTTGCACTGTCGGCACTGGATGTCGCGCACAATGTGGCGACCCGTCGTCATGTTGCGCTCGCTAGGCTCCCCCGTTTCGACATTGACAACTGTGTTGAAGAGGTAGGCCTTGCCGTGCTGGCCGCGGAAATTCTATCAAGCGCGCCGGGGTTGGTTAGCATCCAAATGCCTGGTGTAATAGGGGGAGGGGGAGTGGAACAAGTACCCGACTAATGATGTCCTCGTGGTTAGCAAGGTGCGCCTTGCAGTTCTTGCAGCCGTAGATCCGGTTGCTATTCAGATATGTGTTGTATGCGAGACCCATAGTTGCCTTGCCGGATCGGGCCCAGACCTAGAAAAGCTCGGAGAGTGGTGAAGCACTTTGTAAGTGAACAATTGTACGTCGGTTTGTGGCGGTTAGCCGGAGAGGGTTTCGGTAATCGTGTGCGCCGTCGTCATTCACTTTCGGTGGTTGAGGCCGGTTTTGGAGATGGCGTTACAAATGACGGGCAGGGCGGAGGTGAACGCTGTTGTGAGGCGGAGCTTCTCCGCGATGATGAGCATGCCTGACAGGTCAGACTTTTTTCGATAGGCAGGGGCAGGTCTGGACAGTGTAGAAGAGGCAAAATGTTGCGAGGCCAAGATGAAGCTCCCCCGTGCAGAACACACGACTGCGATACAGGAAGGATGCCGGCCGCAATAAGCCGTACCGATTCACGCATCACGGCTGAACGATAAGAGACATGAGACAGAGGGGACAAATCAGAGTCGGCGCATCGAGGGCAGAACGCAGGGGGGAGATGCATGACCAGCTCAGATGATCACGTCACTGTGTATGGAGGCCTAACACAGATGCGAAGCTCACCTGTTTGATGCCGGAAACGAGGCGACAGCTAGAGACGGTTCCCTCAGTTCCGAGTAGAGCAACTTGCTTGTACCGCGTGTGTTTGGGTCCAGCAACGGGCCTGCAGCAACGAAGGGGAGACAGAATACGGTCGGGGCTGATGAGTGGGATTCGTTAGAGACAACAACCATGGCGGGGGCGGGGATCGCCTTGCGGGGGTGAGCGAGCGCGAGTGGATTGTGGGGCGTCACAATAGCACCCGCGGACCCTTTTTCACAGCTGGAGCGAACAAAGGAGAATTATGATGTCTGCGGGTCAAGCTGCATTCGTCGCTGATGGCGATGTCTGTGTATGACAATGTATGTAAATCCACATTTCCAAATCATGTGGTGGGTTGAAATCATGTACAAGAACCGCCTCCCACCCCAGTATTTCCACGTCCAGTGTATGTCTCAAACAGAAAGGACTGATCTGTAGACTCGCCCGTCTAAAATGACCCATCTTGTCTATCCCCTTTCAGTTCCCCAGGCATTAATTTACCACGAGAATGCTTCCTCGGCAAACTCAATGTTGCCGTTGTACTGCTTATTCCGCACCGCCCGTCGGACCTCGTCACTCAATGCGCCGGGACCACACACTGATACTCCTAGTGTGCCGACCTGATTCTCCATCTCAATGCCAAGCAGCGTATCGATGTTGGGTCTCCCGGGGAACATCTGCACCGTCGCGCTAGGGCTGTGTATTTCCTTTGTCGACCGCGGCCGGCTAACGAACAGCATGATGCGAAGGACCTCGCGCCGCTTGTCCATTGCCAAAATCTCCGTCATCCACGGTCGAATCCATTCCAGATGCTCTGGTGTCTGGATCACCCACACCAACACAATCTTCCGGACCGCCGCCGTTCCGTTGCTGTAGGCTGCCACCAGGTCACGGACGTGGGGCACTGCTTGCGTGATGCCTACACCACCGGCAAACAGCATCACGGTACCGTAAGAATGCATCTGATGCCCAGCTGTGTAGGGCCCCTCGACGAAGCACGTTGTCAGCATCCTGCCGTCTACGCAAGCCAACGCCCTGCTGTACAAGTTGCCAGTGAAGCCTGTCCTGCTGCGGATGACAAATGAAAAAGTTGTCTTCCGCATTCCGAGCACGTCGTGACGGTCCATTGGAAGCTTATCCCCATCGGGCCGGTCCGCTTCGTCGCTCCAGGCGACTGTGAACGGGTGGGACTGCCAGAGACTTATGGATGGCATGTAGAGATAGGCGTGTTGGCCAGGCTTAAAGGTCCAGGGGCGAGCCATCGTCACCGTCACACGGCAGGCACCGCCGGGTAGCGCCTCAACAAGCGTTTTAGTGCCCCCTGCGCCAAAGTTGTGGTATCCAATTCGTATGAAGCGTGCCGCACGGTCGAAAGCCCAGAGGACGATGACAGCGTATATGTACTTGATCTGGGGCAGCTTCTTCAAATCAAGATGATACCACAAACCAACCACGGACAGAATAGCAAGGAGAATATGCATGACCTTGAACGTCTCGTAGTAGGCGTGCCGGAAGATACTTGCTGCCTGGAAAGTGATGGCTACAAAGGCACATGTTGCCTGTGGTAATTGGTCAGTCACAAACTTGAGGAGAGGCACAACATCGCGACGGGGGACAACCTACGATAAAGCCCCACATCATGTAGGGGACTCGGAACACGGTTTGGAAAGCACCACTCCAGCCATTGGTGGCAGCGTTGCTGATTAGGAACGCCAGTGTGTGGGCGACGGCTTCCAAGGCCACAATCCGGCCAAGCCAGCGGTGAAGAAGGTTGAAAGTGTCGAATGACATGCCCAGCAGCCTGATGAGAGGGTTGTTTCTTCCAGCCATAAGAAACAAAGGCACCATGTTGACAACCGAGAGAACACCCGTCCGGTTCCTGACAAGGCTAGCAACCTGTTTGAGTGGCAGGGAGTAATCAATCGTGATGACGCAGAAAGCGATATTGGTAGCGAAATAGCCCAGGAGGAAGGCAAGCTGCAGCCGCGTGGGCAAAGTGCCAGCATTGACGGCTTGGCTGAGCTGGAACTCTCGGTTGTGCCTCTTGCCGAAGATTGGTGAGTACTGGATATTCCTCTTGAACCATGATACCCGACTGGATTGCATGGCGAAGTACCGTTGTGTGTCGTTTTTCAGGCTCGTCACCGTCCGTATATACCTGAGCATCATCGTGCTGACTCTCCAAATAACGAGAGCGACCGAAATGGCGCCCAGGACTACAAACAGGTAGTCGGAAAGCATCTTGTTGACCAGGTCAGCATCCTCGCTGTCGGTACCAGCTCCATGACCACCCCCTCCACCTGCTTGCGCACCAGCTGTCGCATTTGTGGGCGTTGTTGCGCGTCTTGAAGACATCGCGATTGCCTTGGAAAAAGAGAAGAATTTGAGGAGAAAATGGGGCCGGGTCGGAGGATCCTGATCCGCCAATGTGAGCCCTCGAGGAGAATGGTCCTGTGATCCGAAGTCAAGTCATGTGGAGTTTGGCTGTCGCTAGAAAATCGGCCTCTCCGTCGGTTGGAAAGAAAGATCGTAACTGTCACCAGGTTGCTTGACCTGGCAGTGAAATATTCCAGGGATAAGTGGGATTGTTGATCTGGTTTTGGAACACGTCGCAGCTGTGTCGAGTGCTCGTGAGGATTGGTCCCAAAGCGGTTAACTTGTCCACCGTGAACAGCGTCTGAAAGAGAACGAGAATAATAGTGGGATACAGACGACCGGCGGCAGTGAGTGTATAAGTCGGGGGCTGCGTTGTCCTGGCAGATTGCCGAAGCGGCTAGGGAAGGAGCGATGCAGTGCGCCGCACTTCTCGGTACTCCTCAGAAGGGAAGGAGTGAATGGAAATACGGACGGCAGCAAGCAATCAAGGTTGGGGAGACATTCCAATGGAGGGACCAATTCCGGAGGCCCAGGAAGAGTTTACTACAAGAGAAATAGGGCCGGTGGATCTATATGAGAGGCAATGGGAGGGCGTGGTGTGGCACAGCTTGGACGTCCCCGGAGAGTGGTCGGCTCCCTTGGCTCGGCAAGCCCCCGTTTATCTCGCAGCGACCAGGGTCGAGAATGGCCAGGGAGCTGCGTCCCCGCATTCAATCCATCCCTCCGTCCAGCAAGCCTCTCCTATTTTTCTTCCTCTCGCCCCTCTGCAGATGCGTGTCTTGGGTCCAAACGTTTCACCCGCATCGATAGCTGTTTTCTGGCGGTGTGCTCTCGCCTTGGTTCTGCAGCACGGTGTTTGCGAGTGGGAGATGAAGAAGAGGTTTTCATCCTGTTTTGCCTGCGGCCCTGGGGCATGCCTGTCATGCCTCGCTGCTGGGTCAATGGATACGGATACCTATCCATGACGGATTCCCACTCGCAGGACGGTGACATTTCGCAGCGGCACAGGTATCCTGGTTGCAAGGTGCAAGGCCGGGTCACGCAGTGCGGTTGCAGCTGATCACCGACATTATTTGCTTGGCCACAGCGGCCTGGTCTGGATCCTCCCCGTCCGTACCGCTGGATCACTGCCCTCGCGGGCAAATCAGTGACCCCCTCGGCGGTCGTCATCCTTCTAGCTGTGGCCGGTGGTGTGCCTGCAGCGAGGCGCTGGCCCCGCCCACACAAATCGACAGGCGAACGGGTCCTTGCGTCGCCAAGACCTTCCAAGATTCCGCGTGGATCTGGTCGTATTGGTGCCATCATTGGGTGATTCTGAAACAAACAGGGGCTGGCAAGCATCAGGGGTTTCTCTTGGCACCATCTGTCAACCCAACCGCCGACCTCCCCCGCCATCGCGTTTGCTGTCTGCTCTAAGCCGACGACAACAGTGAGCCAATCACGGCGCTCTGTGTTGCCTCATTCTCGCTGAGTTTTATCTTAACACGATTGCCCGAGAGTGAGAGGAAGGCGGCTCGCAGAAGTGCCGGGTAGCTCTGGGACACCGCCGGGTCTAGGCTTCTGTACAACCATCGGGTTCTCATGATGTTGAGCAACATGCTACGGAAAGTGCTCGTCCAAACAGTTGGGGCTTTCATGACACGCCCCGCGAAAATGCGCGGAGGCAACCCTGTGGTGCCCACGCTGCAGTTTAGACACAAAACACTGCTCGCCGCACTCTGCTGGCCCGGCAAGCGTTTCCACTTGAGAAATCCTCATCGAGGAGGAACAAATCGCTCCAATCATACAGCAGGTCCTCCGAGGCGCCCAGCAATGGTGAATCGCTACCGAGAGGACTCCAGATGTCGTTCTGTCAGTATTGATGGGCGAGTGTCACTGTCGGCCCTGCATCAAACTCAAACCCCACATTCCCACTCCGTCCCGTGTTCCAGTCAATGCAGCAGCAGCTCAGCGGCGGCGACGCGGCGGGGATGCCACGCGAGCATCTGCGCCATCACTGTTGGCTGGGGGGCTTGAGGAATGAGCATGGAGAGTCAAGCGGGTAAAGAGGCCAGCATACGAGTGCGGCGTCGCCTGGAAGTTCCATGATGCTGGAACAACTTGCGCTTTGAAACGAAAAACGCCAATAGCCAAACGGCCTCGGGAGCACCTCAAACAGCGAATCGGCTCACCAGTGCCCCCTCCTCGTTGCTTCGGCAGATATGCCATGATCGACGAGGCCATCCACCTCCAGCTCAGCTCTGTGCGACGAAGCCCACGCCGTGCGATCCGTCATTCCTCTCGGCGTCGAGAAGCCAAGAAGTCGAGTCCAGGTTTGTCTTTGTCTGACGCCCCAGAGCCTCGACCGAGTATGGAAATGCCCACAGGCGCAATGGTGATGCCATGGCCCACGTGCGTCATCCCCTCGGGGTTTGAAACTGTAGGTGGGTTCGCAGAAGTATGACGCATGCCTTTCTATCGAAGGTACTTCGGCAGGCAGGCATGGGCAAATCTAGCTACAGATCAAAACGACTCGTCAAGATGAACCAGTCACTTGGCTTTCACCAGATGTGAGTTCTGTCATGTGTTAACGCGGCGGTCTGGACTCCGACTCCTTTCGCAGAGACGGCACTACACTGTGCTCCTCCCGGCATTACGTGCGGGATCGTCCGCGGTAATATCAACAGCATGAATTAATCAAAGGGCTCAATTAAAAAGAGACAATAAGCTTTTTCTCTGAGGTGCCGGGATCTCGCGACGTAGCCGGTCCTTGATTGTTGGCGCACCACCACGCATTCGGCGTATGGACTTTGCACAAGCGGGCAAACACATGTGACTTTGAGAGTAGAAAGCTGTCAGATCACCTAGTCTTGGACCCTATCAGATGAATGGGTGTCTGTCTGATGACAGGGCAGGTCGAGCCGAGAATGGGTAACTAACTACTGTTTCACCCTTTGCGTTTCCACTTGCAACTTTGAAAGCCCAGGAAAGTGGTGCCGGTCTCCGCCCAATCACCCTATCACGTTAACTGTAGTACAAGCCAAACCTAAGCTCATGATCTCATACACTAGACAAAACGCATAGCTACGAAAATCTAGCATATCTAAACAAGAGTGGCCGCTTGCCCTCTGAACGTAACCGTCCTACATGTATCACCTGCAGGGCTGTGCTGGCCTGCGCCTTGTAGCCCCCGAAAACTTGTCTCTGTGTTGTGTTCCAAAAAAGAAAATTCCCCACAAGGATCCAAGTCTTGTGGGAGATCCAAGCATGGATGGCTCGTCCCCTCGGTCAGCCAGGGAGAGATCTCCAAACCCCTCCCCGGGAAACCCAGGTATTATTTGGGCTGTTGGAGGGAAAGTCGAGGCGAGTTGCAAAGATATATCCTGGAAGTTCTCAAACACGCGCCTCCGTACATGTAGATGGAACGCACGTTATTAGACGAAACTGAGCTCATCGTCGCTGGACCCCTCCTGGTCATAGTAGTCTTCTGCCATCACACGGGTAGGCCTGCCCGCCGGTTGTAAACACAGCAGACTCCCCCCGCTGGATCCTGTCCTCCTCCGTGTGGCGGGGCGTGTCCAGGTGTGCCGGTTCTCCTTGTCGTCTCCATTGTTGTCGTCTGGCGCCAGCTCATCGCTTGTGTCTTCGCGCGGCGGCGGTTTTGACGGCCGCCGGAAGCCCACGTCAGGCCGGCGACGCAGATCGGGTAAGACGGCTCGCCCAGGAGTCTCGACTGGTTCTGGAGATGACGAGAGAGAGGCGACTGATGTTTCGGTAGCGGGTGTATCGTGGGACTGCGCCTGTTCATGGTTTTCGTCCGAGTCTTCGTCCTCGCTGGCGTGGTCAGTCTCGCTATCATCAAACGCACTGGAGTAGTCCTCGTTGTAAATTTCCGTGATGGAAGATGTATCGATACTCCTAGGACAAGGCCTGAAAGCGAAACTCTTGGCGGTGAGATGTATATTTGTTGTGCCGCCTGCCAGAGAAGAGCGTGTTGCTCGCTTGGGTGCTGTCACCGGCGCCGCGACCGGGTTGCCGGTTGTGATAATCCATTCTCCTATGTCTTCGTCCCAAGCATACGAAGCAGTGGGCTTATCATCCCGTAGAGTTCCAACTTGCCTCTTCGGCTGTCGTCCGGTTTTACGGCTTTGTGATGCTGCCCTCAGGCTCTCGGCAAAGGCCAAATCTCGAAGGTCGCCTGTATGTTCGGCGAGGAAGAAGGCCCCATCCACTTGGAGGTTCTGCAGTGGATCACCTGGAAGATGGAGCGTCGACAGTTTATCGCAGAGCATCGAGAGATAGTCGTTTGGTGATAAACCCGTCCCGCGGCTGCAGTTGTAGGCGATGGTGCCCACAAGAGCTAATGTGACGTCGTATAGGCGTGCCACGTTATGGTTGTCTTTGCCGCTGAGGGCATCTTGCCATGCAGCCGCGACTGCCACGGGGGCGGAGTCAGTGGCGTCAAGAGAGAGAAAGGCAGAGAGCCTCAGCAGGTAGATGCCGAGGTCTCCCCTGGTCGCTCTCCTTGCCCGTTGCACTCTGCTGGTGCATGTCTGTATGATGCAAAGTATTCTTCGGCTCAATACCGCAGTTCTGCTTTCCTGGATACTGTGTAGAAGCTGATCTGGTGTTTCTCCTTCTTGACCAAGAAGTACCATAGATGCCAAGGCTGAGATGGCCCCCGTAAGCATCTTTTGTGCCTTCTCCTTGTCCCGCCTCCCTTCTTCTGAGATATCCTTCGGGGCTCTAGCAGATATCTTGAAACACAGTAGTTCGATAATAGTGGCGACAAAGTCTGCTATACCCTGGTAGCCATCGGGTGCCCTCCCAGCTAGCTGTCGGGCCGTTGACGCCCACATCGACCTAAAATTGCTGGTAAGGATCCAACTGGCCGGCAGACTACCGCTGTTGAGAAGATGGGCAAGTTTTCCCAGCATAAAACTACTACCCGGTATATCGCAGTATTTGAGGATGCGTAGCGGCCGGAGGGCGGGTTCCGAACCCAACAAGCTGTCGTCGTCACTGGATGGATCGGGGTACTGGCGCGAGAGGAAGCTACCAATAAGGTTACCGAGCTCCATCTGCGGCATGTACTCCAGACAAAGCCGAATCGACACCTCTGCCACCTCATCCTCAACCAATCCCTCCCGAACCGCTTCCTCGACAATGCGAACGCCATGTGCCCGCACGACGAGACAAAGCTGTTTCCAACCGTCCAGCATTCCGAAGGACTCGAGATCCGAGTAAACGTCGGAGGCGACCTTTGACTCGTTGAAAACGGACCTGGTACCGTTGGCGTCGGCATCTTCTGTCTCCCAATGCTCGAGCTCTGCTATGTATCCTGGGATCTTGCGTAGACACATTGCCAAGAGAGAGCCGGGTGCAGCAGCAAATGTCTTGCGTGGACATGTTGCCCTGAGGAGCGAGTCCAGTGCGCGAAGGACAGACTCATGGAGGGGAAGTCGTTTGGAGTCCCCGATAGAGCTACGGAGACGACAGATCTCCGCCTCGAGGGAGAACTGAGTCTGGGATGGGTTTGCCAGAGAACATCGGTCTTTTGGCGGCTGCCCCTCAGTCTCCTGGCACATGGGCGTCGTGCTCTCCCGCAATCCAGCAGCTGGCGAAGATAACTGGTGGTTCCTGACCCTTTTCAGAAAGGGAGTTGGCATGGCTACGGGCTGAATAGCCTTGTTGGCGCCCAGACGCTGCCGGTGGGTTTCGTCTCCGTCATGCATGCGACGACGCTGGGGGGTTGTTGCTTCGACGAGAGATGATACTCTACGCGATGAATTGCTGCTATATTTATTGCATGTTTTCCTCCGCTTGCAGCCAGCTGTCTGGCTTGATGCAGGCTCGGGGTTGCTCCTCTTGCAACCGGGTACTGTTGTTGCCGTTGCCGCTGTCGCACCGTGGTCTGTCACGCACTGCCGCGCCCTTTCTTTCCGCAAGGCTGAGATATGAGCAAGTAGCGGGCGAAGAAGCCGGCGGCACCGCGTTGCCGTCCAAGGCTGTGTTGACTCATGATGAGCAATGTTTTGCTTGGCGATCGATGGATGTCGAGTGTGATTCATGTTAAAAAAGCTACAAGGTAAACAAAGTCTGCAATTGAAGAAAATATCGCTAGCAGAGCCCGTTAATTATGCTGCAAGAAAACAACCAAAAAAAGGGGACAAAGACGTGGTGGTAAGTGGTTATCCCAATGCGGTTCTCATCTCAGCGCCATGTTTTCTTTCAACCCTCCAGCGCAGCACAGGAGCATTCCGTCGCCAATGTTTACAGGTTTGCCGCTTCTGGTTAGCGCCGATGGGTTCGGCAGAGCTGGATCTGGCTGGGCCAGCTGTGAACCGACTGCCCCCTGATTGGCCAATTTCAACGTCCCGACTCGTGCCGACGTTGGAGCTTGACTCAAGACCCCCGGCTCTTTTCGTCCGTTGAACCGGGGCTGCCGTATGGGTCAGGTCATTGGGGAAAAAAGTTGAAGTCTCAGAAAAATTATTGGCGTTGACACCTCTTGCAAACGAGTTCACTCAGACCGGCCACTTTGCTTCCCGTTGTTTCCTTTGCAGTCACAGGCCGCATCCAGATCTTAATATACCCAATTGGGGGTTTCTTTCCGTCGCATCACGCATTTTTGCCCTTTGCTTCGAGCCCAACCGACACTCCCTTACGTGTTATTCCTGCGACATTGCCAACAACACCGTTGCTATCAAACCGCACAAGGCCTTGCACGCCTCTTTCGCCATCCAGTAGTTGACAATCCCCGGAAAATGTCGATCGAGACAGCGGTACCCGCCTCAGATGCCTCTTCAGGTACGACGATGCTGGCCCCCGGACCACAGCATCTGGACTCGCGTGACTGACAGCTTCATGTAACAGGCGACCCGGCATCTGGAGCCCCCGCAGTAGAGGCTGTGCAGACTGAGCAGAATGGCACAAGCGAGCCCCTGGAGGATGGCGCTGAACATATTGACGGTGCGTTTGGCTGCTGTTCTGCTGTCTTGAAGAGGAAGAGGGAAATTGACAATCTACAGACGCCCCGTTCCCCTTGACGATTGTGCTTCCCCACGACAATCAGTCTTTTGAGCTGCCGGTATGTATGCCTTGTCTGCTAGTTGGATTGGTATGCTAAGGCGATACAGGTGTCACCTCTTGAACAAATCCATGAAATCCGCCAGTCGATAATCGAGCACCCCATTGCATTGCAGTACTCGTGCTTCCGTCTGGAACACAATGGTGAGCGTGTCAATGACTATGCACAGGTCTCTGAGATTGAAGGTCTCGGTGCCGGATCCGAATTGTACCTGGTAGAGGAGCCGTACACGGAAAAGGAGGCCAGGATCCATACCATCCGGATCAGGGAACTTGTTGGGGCTGCTGGAGACCGCACCGATACTGTGCAGGGAATTCTCGCAGGCGCCTCAATCTATGACGATGTCACAGTTGCCGAATCCAAAGAAGAGACGGAATCTTCGAAAGAAGTGCCGGAATACGAGTTCGACGCCGAACCAGCCCTCGCGAACCTGCTTCCAAAAGAAACAGAAGGGGCACCAAAGGCGGTCAAGTCCATCTCGTTGTCGCCGTGGAACCCCCCACCAGCCCCTTTGCGACAGAAGGGACACCTGCTGTACCTTGTTGTTTCGACCAACGAGGGTGAGCAGTGGCAGATCACCGCTCATGTTGGGGGCTTTTTCGTCAACAAGTGTTCAAACGCCAAGTTTGATCCTTTCCGCAACACCACACCAAGAGGCTATGCGGAGCACTCTCTCTTTACTCTGCTTCAGAAGATTTCGCCGTCATTTGCCGCGACGTATGCCGAGTTCCAGGAGTTCACAAACCGCAGGGACCCCCTGGCAACCTTCCAGGTCGGAAACGCCATTCCTTCAGCCCCGTGGCTCGTCCCATCGACTGCCTCCCCTCTTTGTCATCACAGTGCCGACCCAACTCGCTCCCAGGAGACGTATCTATTGGCAGGCGCAGAGAACACTGATTCCCTGCGCGATTGGAATGAGGAGTTTCAGTCTGCAAGGGAGCTCCCGCGAGACACCATCCAGGATCGCGTTTTCCGGGAACGTTTGATTTCCAAACTATTCGCCGACTACAACGACGCCGCTGCCCGTGGTGCTGTCCTGGTAGCCCGTGGCGAGGTCGCACCTCTTAACCCCACAGAGGGTCGGGACGCACAGATTTTTGTGTACAACAATATCTTCTACTCGTTCGGTGCCGACGGCGTCGGCACATTTACTTCAGAGGGTGGCGATGAGGCCGCGCGAGTGGCTACTGGAAAGGATGTGCTCGGCGTCAAACTTGTGAACCAGCTGGACATTGACGGCCTATACACCCCCGGGACAGTTGTCGTTGACTATCTTGGCAAGCGTATTGTCGGCCAGAGCATCGTGCCCGGTATCTTCAAGCAGCCAGAGCCTGGTGAGAACCAGATTCACTATGGCGCGGTTGATGGAAAGGACCAAGTCGCCGCCGATGAGCGCTTTGCCTCGTCATTTGAGAAGCTTGCCCAAGCATTGAGAGTTAAGAAGCACGCTGTGTGGGATAAGGACAACAAGCGATTCGATCTTGAAGCTAGTGTCGAGATGAAGGGCCTTCTTGGAACCGACGGACGCAAGTATGTGCTGGACCTGTATCGCATCACGCCCCTGGATGTTGCATGGATGGAGGAGAACGACCTCGAAGAGTCTGAGTATCCTCACCGCATGACCGTTCTGCGTCCGGAGCTGGTGGAGGCACTAGGCAAGCAGAAGGCGCGTGAGTTCATCAATGCCGAGCTCGCCCGCCGCGCCAAGACTACCGAAGACAAATCGAAGGAGACTATCGAAGAGTCCAAGGAAGAGGATTCCAAGCCTGAAGATACTGAAAATGCCGAGGATAAGAAGGCCGCTGATGATAAGCCGGAGGAGGAAGAGAAGGCGGTGGTCCAGGAGGATCGGATTGACATGGCTAACTTCAAGTTTGCCCTCAACCCCGACGTCTTCAGCAACCAGGTTCCCCAGACCGATGACGAGAAGGCCGAGATGATTAAGGACGAACAAGACGTTCGCGATGCCTGCACCTACCTCCGTGATGTCGTCAAGACCCTGATCAAGGATCTTCGGGAATCGGACATCAGCTTCCCCATGGATGGTCGATCCCTCACTAAGCTCCTCCACAGGCGAGGCGTGAACATGCGTTATCTTGGGCTCCTAGCAAAGCTAAGCGAGGAGGAAGGCAGCCGCCTGGAGTGCTTCCGCAGGCTTTGTGAGCAAGAGATGATCTCGAGATCCTTCAAGCATGTCGCTGCGAGATACTTGAAGTACCTCCCCTTGCCGCTGACTTCGTCTTGCCTCTCCCACCTCCTCAACTGCCTTTTGGGCTTTGGGCTCAACCCCAAGCCCGTGGTGGATGTTGATGAGACTCTAAAAGCCCTCTTCGGCGACGCAGATCTCAGCTTCGAGAAGGTTACACCGGAGAGCTTGAGGAAGGATATCGAGCACGAGGCTCGCCAACGGTACAGATTCACTCTGGCCGAGAACTGGTGGGGCCAGATCAGGCACATTCAGCTTCTCCGCGAGGTCTCGCTGAAGCTTGGGCTCCAGATCCAGATCAAGAACTTTGTATTCGCTGGCGAGCCTGAGGCTCATTCTGCCAAGGACCAAGTGGTGTCTGAATTCAAAAAGAGCAAGAAGAAGAAGGCCCGGGATGGCTCGCCTGCCAGCATCGCGTCTTCCAGCGCTGTACAACACACATTCAGCCCAGAGGACTTCGTCAATGTCGTCCCTATCGTGAAGGACTCGGCACCCCGCAGCGCTCTTGCGGAAGAGGCGCTTGAAGGCGGTCGCCTATCCATCTACCAGGGTCAGCGGAAGCTTGGTGAGGACCTGTTGCTCGAGTCGCTGTCGCTTCACGAACAGATCTATGGACTTGTTCACCCTGAGGTTGCTCAGATGTACCACAGCCTGTCGCAGATGTACTACCAGCTTGACCAAAAGGAAGCCGCCGTCGAGCTTGCCCGGAAGGCGGCCATTGTGTCTGAGCGGACTGTGGGCTTGGACTCGGCCGAGACGGTGCTGAACTATCTCAACCTCAGCCTGTTCCTTCACCAACGCGGCGACAGTCAGCTGGCGCTCGCCTACGCCAAGCATGCGCTTGATCTGTGGAAGATCATCTACGGACCGGACCACCCCGACACCATCACCACGATGAACAACTATGCTGTGATGCTCCAGAGCATTAAAGCATACCACGAGTCACGCCGGTGGTTTGAGGAGTCTCTGCGTGTCTGCAATTTGGTGTTCGGCAGGAAGTCGGTCAATTCGGCAACTCTGCTATTCCAGCTCGCCCAGGCACTTGCCCTGGACCAGGACGCTAAGCAGGCTGTCGACCGCATGCGTGAAAGCTACAACATCTTCAAGGAGCTCCTTGGTCAGGATGACAAGAACACCAAGGAGGCTGAGCACTGGCTCGAGCAGCTGCTTCACAACGCAGTCTCGATTGCCAAACAGGCCAAAGACCAAGCGCGAGTTGCCCGCGGTGGCTTTCCATTCACTTCGCGTGGCCTCGGCCTGAGAGGAGCCACGGGGGCCCCTAATGAGCTTCCTAAGCCAGCAGCTCCCACCGCCGACAGCCGCAGCCTTGATGAGCTTGTTAAATACGTTGAGGGAGGCGAAAAGAAGACGGGTAGTGGTAACGGCAAGAAGCGTACTGGGCCTGCCAACCCCAAGAGACGTGGCAGCGGGGCTGTCAGAGGCACCGCTTGAACGAAGGTGCCACAAATTGTTTGATGAGTTGAAGCCAGGTGCATTATTTCCTTCATGCTCATATTTCGGCGTTCTTGGGTGTCTCTCCTCCCAAGCCCTTGTACGTATTTATTTGTAAACTCACCTACACCTCTGGCATGTGCATGTAACAAAATAGGAGAAGGAACTATAGTCGGGGGTCCCAATAGATGGTTTGAGGGGGGCAGCATCAAGGCATCTTTCTGGATGTATAGCCGGCGTGCGGAGCATCAGATCGTTATAGAATCTCTATCGGTACAATACCAAGTACCTAATACAACTCAATCTTCACTCTATCCGTATCCTTTTCAAGGTTGTGCCATCCGATTAGTGTTTGCAAGTGGCAACTGGCCTGATTGCAGTCACGTGACCTCGTGCACCTCATTTTCTTTTTCTGCGATCCCCGCCACTTTACACGTCGTGACGCGCCGCCAGCCATCGCGAACTCACACGAATCCTTCCCACTTCATACCGCCACAGTGTATGCCTTAGCTAAGAGGGCATTTTACATTGCCATCTACTACTCAAACTTTACTGCTTGGTTGCTGCAAACCGTCTCCTGCTACCGATCAAGTCCCTCCTTCTCTGTGCAGCCGCAAGCTGCCGTGGGAATAAAGTATGGCGCGTTCTAGGAAACCCCGCCAGCAAACCATTGAGGCCACTCTGGGTATGTGCATCTTCTGTTCCTGTCAACGGTTCCTGCGGGCAGCCGCACACCGTTCGTCCTTGCGTCGCTGTTTGCTGTGTTTATCCCATTGCTTCTGCGCCGCCTCATTCTCATATTACCACTATCACTGTCACTTTGTTTACTGACCAAGCTTCAGGTCGAAGCCCTATTAAAGTCTCGGTGAAGAAAAAGAAGTCGCGACGTGGTGAATCTAACTCCGAAGCGACCTCATCGCCAGCGGCTGCTGGGATCACGCCGAGGCAAACGAGGTCCCGTTCTGACCACAAGCCTGCGCTTCAAACTCGACGGGCCCCTGTTGATGAATCCGAATCATCTGTTGACGAGGATGAGGATGATGAAGAAGTGGAGCCTGCAGTCGCTCTTCCTGTGCGAAACACCCCGCGTGCATCGCGAATTCAGAAAACCGCTTCAGGAACTATCGCTTCGTCATCGCAGCCTGTGAGGCAGGATGCTATTGATGATGATAGCGACGAAGAGGCCCTCATCACGCCTGTCTCAGGTAATCGCAGTGCTCGAAAAAAGAGACTTATCGTTCTCGACGACAGCGACGAAGAGCCGTTGGTCTCTTCACCAATCAAGAAGAGGCGTCTCATGAGACGCAAAGATTCTGCTCCTGTTCCTGCTGTGGAGAAGACTTCTGAAGCAGAGCCAGAAGAAGAGGCTCCCTTGCGATCGTCTGCAGTAAAAAGAAGTGCGCGGAAGCCCCGCAATGAGAAGGAGAAGGCCCGCGAACTGCTTCGCCGCAAACGAGCGGGCGAAGTGATTCATGAGGATGAGTCTTCTTCATCTGAGGAGGGAGACCAGAGAGCCCTTTACGATTCGGATTCAGATTCGGACCTCGTCGCGCTGCAGGAATTCGACGACGACGAAGAGGGGATCCCGGACCCGGTCACAGTATCTAAGTCAAAAAAGTCAAGCAAAAAGAAGTCGCCTAGCAAGGCTCGCAAGCGGGATCCAGATGAGAGTGTAGGTAGTGCTGCTGGGGAGAGCGATCTTGATGACTTTGTCGTCGAGGACGACAACGCACCTTTGGGTGTACCGGCGGGTTTGCTAGAGATTCCGCTTGAGTTCACCTCCCACTCGCACAAACGTAAGTTTTACCTCTTGTTCTATGGGCTTAGCCTCTTTTTGGAGTTTTTGTTTGCGTTTGCGTTAAACATAAGCCAGCTAACATAGATAATGTACAGCGATGAAGGAGCATTTCCGAGATGCAGTTGAGTGGATTGTACAGTTCAGGATCAACCCCGGCTTTGCTGAGAAGAGACATGAGCTTTACAGAATTGCCTGGCAAAAGCTGGACGACGAGGTCGGTGGGTTGGCACAGTCCAAGTTTCTATCAGCAGCATGGAAGAAAGATTTCATAATGGCGCTACGTGCCCGCCCGGAGATGGAGTCCTTCGAAGTCAAAGATCTCTTGATACAAAACTGCGGGGCTTGCGGTCGAAGCGGCCACCCAGCCAGGTATGTTTCACCTGCTTCTTCTCCCTGCCTTGGAGCAGTGATACTAACTGTGCATAGTTATCAAATGAGATTTATTGGCTCGCCCTATTTCAAAAAGTTCATGTCGGATAGATTCCTTGAGCCGGTGGAAATAGACTCGAGTGACTCACAGTTTGACGAGGACGAAGACGAGGAGGGAGACGAGGACGAGGATGGAAACCTCGTCCAAGAGGAATCGAAATCGTGGTTTGCTGGCTCCGTCTGCCATGCGAATGCGGAAACGGCCCATACATTAATCCATTGGAAAATGGGCCTGCTCAATTTTGTCACTGAGCAGCTGGAGAGATCCGGATACATGTCGCCTGATCAGCTCGCCAAACGCCAAAAAATGACCCCTAAAAAGAGACATAAGCAGGTCGATGAGATTTTGGGGAAGTGGGAGACTGATGGCACGATCAATTCTCTCCACCGGGCATTCAAGAAAACCATTGAAAAAGCTAGGGAGCAGCCCACCAGCGGTCGGTATGCGAGAAACTAACCTGGGTCGTCAAAGAAGTCATTTCGGTCAGTACCTTCCTTACCTTGTACTGTGGTGATGCAAAGCGGTTGGCCGTAGACTTGGGGAAATGAACTACGGATTTGCACAGATTACTGTTTGGCAATATGTAGTTTTAAATATCAGCTCGGCCACGGGCGTTGTATTGATGCATGGAAATACTCCAACGAGTTTAGGGCACCGCAACAGTGGGATGGTCAACGAAACAGCAATAAAGTACTTTACTTCCTCCCGATCATACATAGCCCCTTCTTCCAGCCCCAGCCATCACGGTCTCCATCTCACATGCAAGATGACGTGATGTCTGTAATCTTTTATCATGTTGCTTCGACCCCTCAACAACACAACACCGTCACATGGCCTGACAGCACAAGAGCATCAACAACTGTGATGCAGGTGTTTGGATCTTTCTCAAATCTCAAAGGATACAACAACAACAGCTACAAGGTTTCAGCTAAGACACAAATAACAAAAACAAGTAAACCAAAACACCTGAACTCGCTCTTTTCCCTCTTCAGAGATACTCAACACATTGCAGAAAATGATGCCGCTGCCACTGACGCTTATGAGGCCTAAATCCCAAATGGACCCGTTCCGAATATTTGCAAAAGGAGGTCTGATGACAAGCTGACAGGTGTTCAGATTTCCCTTCAACCGCGATATCAGCCATTCCTTCAATGGCCCTTTCCCACCCCTTACATCCATCCTCGAGGAAGATGCGAGCAAGTCAATTGGACCTGACCGGTTCCCTCCAGGGAACAGGATCCCAAGCCCCGCTTTCTTCCTTCTGTCGAGGTAGGGGGCTTTCCATGTCCTCGTTGCCTGAGTTCTCCCTGAGTGCCAAAATGGAGGTGATTAGCGGTGGCACGAGTTGAGTTGAACAACGAAGACAGCCCGCCTATCACTATTTTAAAGTCTCCTGTAGAGCCGACTCACAAACCCAGCCCCAGGCGGCAAAACAGCAAGGCCGCATGATGTTTCCCGTTCATCTGCTCTTTCCCCAGAACACCTAGCCTGGACAGTTGTTGCTTCACCCCTTAATGTGATCCCGGAGGTTGCCGGAAGTAAAGGGAGACCCCACTCCGCAGGCTATGCAAAAGGCCCACAGCATTTCACCTTGTCACTGCACCACAACGCAATAAACCCCGAAGAGGTTTGCTTTCGAGCCCCATTCGCCATTTGAAGGTGTACCTGAAATGGTTGAGTGGGCGTGAGCACCGCCGTGTAATCCATCGGCACTCAAATAATTCCACCCGGTGGGTCATACCCAGGCGTGCCTCCACGGCCCGAGGAAGACCCTAGTCCGGCACTCTGGGGCCCATCACCAGTAAGGTCCACCTGGGCATTGTTTGTCTTCCGGAGCATAAACATTGGCTTCTTTCCTTCCCTGTCTAGTTGCTTGAATAGAATCAGAGGTTTCTCATCCAGCCCCAAACATCTTTCTTGGTCACCATAGACGATGTATAGCGCGTACTGGTCCCATGGGGCGTTGATCTGGTATTTCTTGAGAGCCGCTGGAAGAACCTTATAGCAAGGATCATCCATACTGACCCGGAAGGACTTAAAAATCTCAACTGATGCGTTGCTCCCGCTCGGTGTATCTGGTGGCGCCTGTGGCGTCTGTGTGCGACGTGGCGCGCCGCTCTTTTCGCGAGAGGAGTAGTGATCGGCTTCGGAGAAGGTGGTCCGGGTCGATGGTGTGTTTTGATCAGAGCGGTATGTTCGTGATCCCAGCGTCGTCCCCGTCATGGTAGTGGGGGGAGAGGTAGGCGAGGGCATGTTCGGAGACGGATATGATGGTGATACCGAATTAGATATCGAACCGTTCAAGGCGGAAAGGTGCGAGGATGACAGCACGGCCCTTTCTGCGGCGCTGGCCGGGTCTAGTGTTTGCTCTACTATCGAACGGTCGTGGGCAGTCTGGAGGTGCGACGGAGAAGTTGTCTTCGGGGCTGGGCCAAGCATAATCTTTTTGGTAGAGTACTGCCGCTTCAGGTTGCTTGGCGGGCCGGCTGTTGACGGTGTCGGTACTGGGGGAGGTATAGTGGCCTCGTACACACCATTGTTGTTGACATTTGGTAAAGGCTGCTGAGCATCCTTCGCAAGGCGCAGTGCGGGCAACATGTCCTCGCGCAGTCTTCTGAAATCCTCGGTCAGCCTGCGCAGGTCTTGCTCAAAGAGATTCATCCTCTCGTCGCGAAGCCGTATCTGCTCTACGAGCTGTCTGATGTCTTTTAATGTCGCATTTGAGGACTGGGCTTCTGTCTCGGCGGCTAGAGATGGACGTGTTAGCTGCAACGCCGGGTGAGGCACGGGGTTTGGCAAAGCGAAACGCACTCAACGGCATATAGTGATCACTTTCCACGGGTACATCTTGGGCCTTCTTGACGTCGTACACCGACTTCAAAATGGTCAGGCGATGGCCGACACTATTAATCCCCATTGCCTTGAGATCCTCATGTTGCAAGGCAATCAAGGCTTCTCCAACAATCTCATTTTCTGTGAATCTTGTCAGCAAATGATGGTCGACATCGCCCTCTCCGTCGCCAGGGCGCGCGGACCTATAAAAATATCTGCGTATTGCTGAACACCGATGGTAGCAATAAAATCGGCGCACTCTTCGGCTGTCCACTCCGAGATGATGGTCTCGGGTAGCCTGTCGGCGCTGGAGTGGTAGCCGTATGTGGTGGGCGTGTGCTCGGCTGACGGGGGATCAGAGTCGATGGCATCGGTCTCGACGTCGGTGTCATCGATGGGGGAGCTCCTGTGGATGTCTCGCTCGTACTCATCGTCGGCATCCGACTCGGCGTACGCTGTCCCCGAGTCGAAGTTCATGGTTGCGTTATCGGTCGTCAGGGCCCTCACCGCCCTGAGCTACGGTGAGCTTTCGGGCGTCGAGTCGCTTTCGGAAGGTACGGGTGTCGAGATGAAATGTGGGAGGTGAAGCGCGCACCAGCTAGGCCGACATGGAGGTAAGGCGTTGGACAGTGGGCGGCTGGGTGGTTAGACGCCGTGGGCGGCGCTGGTTTCGGCTCGCGGCTGCTCGCAAGTTGTGTGGGAGGGCGAAGGAACGATTGCAAAGCACGGCCGGCTACCGACGAGGAAAAGCGCCGAGAAGCTAGGTGAATCGGCACGCTTCGTAGGCGGCGATAGCGACTCGACTGGCAGGAAAGCGTCGATGCGGTGGAAGTTGATTGCAGAGTGCTGCTGGGCGGGTGCGGCTGCTCAGAGCTGTCACCTCTTTGCGCTGCCGCCCAAAATGTCCAAGCGCCAAATGTTGGTGGCTCTAGCCGGCCCTTGCTTCTCTCCAACTACCTACTTCCATACTCCCTGCCTCCACCACACTTCCCCACCCTCAGCGGCTTGCCAGACTGACGCCGTGCCATCAAAGGCCATTGTCCATTGTTTGCCAGCCACCGGGCCCGTCCATGGCTGTCCGCGCAGCAGACAGAGATTCCTACCTAACGTCCAGAGGTGAGGTACCGCAAAACTGCACTGTAAACCGGGTTCCATCGCGTCAAATCCTCAACCAATCCGCAGGTACGAAGTACCTTACCGCATCCCGTCTTCAGGATTTGAATGTCCTCCTGTCTGGCACCCAATTGGGCAGCTTGACATGGCGATAGATAGATAGGTAGTTCTGCATATCCCTCCAAGTCACATCCGCTTCAACGCTTCCCCGCCAATACTGCAACCGAAAATCTCGTCGTCTCCCCTTTCCGCAAGCCCCAAGCTGAAGACGCTCAACCCTGGTTTGCGAATTGGCGCAGGGGTGTTCCGGTATTACTCGAAGCGAGCCGAGATACTTCACCACCTTTGTGATTCGGGCGCCGAATTGCCCATTTCTGATGCTCCTCCAGTTGGCCCCGTTGCCACCGCCACGATCCACCACATGATTTGGCGCCTGGCCAGGGACCGAGCAGCTCTTCCCCTAACAATTTAGTTCTACACCTCTGAGCCACCGGCTGGCTAGTGAACCTCTCCAAAGCTGGGATGCTTTCTCTCCTCCCATGGGCTCTTTTGTTGGGAGGGTGGGAAACCCACCGGACGGCGTGTGTCAAAGACTCCTCAAGTCTTCCATTCGCGACGGCGCTTGTTCTGAAGCCCAACCCGCCGGGATTAGAGCCATCCATATAGCCCTGAGCCTCCCCGCGTTTCAGCTTGTATCCAACTCCCGCTTTCCCGCCCATACCCAAAAAAGGGGAGGGACGGGGTAAGGCAAGGCGAACGCCTTCGCACACGGGACAGAACTGGGCTGCCGGGCCTAAAACTTATTTATACTCAATGCGCTGAAAGATCGACGCCAGGGACTCCGCAAAGTTCGACGTGACAAATGTTCTAGTGCCCCCAAGTCAAGTTCACAGGAAGGGCGGGACTGCCGGGCTGCCCCCTGCATGGGGACTTTCCTCCAGCTACTATTCTAGAACCACGCATCGACCCGGTCGTGGCCCTGAGCAACTACGTACATGCCCTCAAACAATTTTGTGACGGAGCTCGTGTTCGGTTGCCAAGTTGGACGAGGTTCTGTTGATCCACTCGCATCTGCCATGTTCGATGGCACAAACGCTCGTCCGAACCTGCCCATGGGGCCGTGGATCGTGTGCGAAACAGAAGTATTCTTGCAAGATAAGCGCGTACACCGAAAATCATATCTCACCAAAGTATGTAACCCCAAACGAAGGCAAGCATATCAATATCAAGGTATCTAGATATCTACCTGTATCTGTATCTCCACCACAACTAAAAGCCACAAGCCAGCCGTACCCCATACATCATACTGATCTAAAGCCAACCCAAACATGCTGCTGTTTTATGCTATAGCCGATGGAAACCCCATAGATGTTATAAACACAAACGGAAGAAAACCGCCTCAAAGTCATACAAGACCAGATATGCACATGCAGAAACGCTACCAGTGTGAACTCCTCTTCTTCTGTACACGCCTCCCATCTTCCTCCCTCCCTGATCCCCTCCTTGGTCGCGGCTGCTGTTGCTGCTGCTGACCATGAAACTGGGCAGCCAAGTGTTGAGGTGGCGTGAAGTTCCATCCAGCACCGCCAGGCCCGTTCCATATAGTATTGAGAGTTGAGCAATGGAACGGCCCTGCGCTAGGCCTACCAGCCGGTCCGGCACTTACGGGTCGTGGTGGTAAGGTTGGAGGAGGGCCGCCCCAGGGGCCGGGACCGAGGCCGCCGTTCTGTTTCGGCGGCTTGTAGAAATGTTGTGGCGGGGCTCCGTAAATGCTGCTCGGTGGTGGTGGAAATACCTGTGGAGGGGTGGCATTCGTAGGCCTCGGCGGAAGTGCTGGGAGCTCCTGGCCTTCGACACCATACTTTTTCCGCAGTCTCTCCGTCTCCTTGGCGATCTCCGCCTCACGCCTGCGCCGTTTCTTATCCTCCTCTTCAAGCATCTTCTTGATGCGCTTCTGTTCCGCTCTCTCACGCTTTTCGCGCTCGCGCTCCTCCCGCTCCACCATTTCTCGCAGACGCCTTGTCTCAGCATCGACCTCAGCGGTAGGGGTTGCGTTCATGGACGTTCGGGGAGGCGAGACGGGACGGTTTAACTTTGCTGCGCTTGTGGTTGGAGGCTTCCCGCCTATCGCGCCGGACATACTGGGAGTCCCAGCGGGCAAAATAGACGGTACCGCGGCGAATGTGACTGCCGGGCGTGAGTTCTTCCTCTTCCCGCCGTTGGCAGCCGTCGCCTGGGTTGGTCCACCGCCCTGGATGTTGAATAAGTCGGTCTTAGGCGCGACGAACAGGTCCTTGATGACTTCGGCGGCCAGCAGGAGAACCACCTCCAAGCCTTTGCGGTCCTCGACCTCGACGCGGTGCAGGTTTGGCTGGTAGACGGTCAGCACGCTGTCGCGGGCCGCCTTGAAAAGGGCGACAGTGATGTCGGGCTCCTTGTTCTTGCGGCCGCCCAGGTTGGTACCTGACATGTAGCACGTCAAGTCCTTGCTCAGCCGTCCGTCTTTTTTCCAGCGGAACATGATGCGCGGCACAAGGTCCGCTGGCGATGCGCTCTGCTGGCGGTCCAGCTCGCTCGCTGATGGCTGGCGGAAGGTCTGGACAGGCATCTCAAACTCCCAGCTGTCGCTCTTGGTAAAACCTCCAGACACCATCCTGACAGCCACGCTTTGGTCCGGATTGTACAGCTGGATTATAAACGTATCAGGCACTGTCGCCGTGGCGGGGGCCGGCGGGGCACCGCTCTGTTGCTGAGCGCGGACCTCAGTGGTCGAGAGCGTCGGTTGCGACCATTCCGGCTCGACAAGCACCTCGCCGTAAATCACGGCCGGGTTGGCCGGGTCGCAAAGCGCAACGGCGTAGCGGTTGCGCGAAGCCGGCAGCGCGGGGTCCGCACGGCGGAAAACGTACTCGGCCGCGGGGTCGGTGCCATTCTGCGTGAAATAGAGGATATTCGATAGCGGGTTGTCCGCCGAAGCCTTGAACCGAAACGTCGGCAGGTTATCGTCCAGCATCCTGGCAGCGGTATGCCTCAAGCAAGGCAGCTAGCTGCTGGTCAATTTTGCCTCGGCCTGTCTTTGTTGATGGAGTTTATCAAGGTAGTGATGTGTGATCAGGGCAGATGATGAGAAAGCAGCGGGCACTGTACTTGGCGGAAAGAGAGCTGCGTCTGCATGTCATGCCACGGAAAAATCGCAAACACGGAGAAAAGGAGTCAGGCGCTGCTCAGAGGTCGGGTCTAGGTTTGGGCACGAGGCTGAGCAAGAGATGCGACGACCCCGCCGTCGCAGCAAAGAGAGGGCGCCAACGTCAGCGACTCGCCAGCCAAGGGACTGAGCCACACTCCGTACGTGTTGTTGCAATGGCAAACGGCAAGGTCAATCGAATGGGTCGCCTGCACTGTGCGAAATAGCAAGGTGCTCCCTGTATCGTTGGCTTTACGTACTTGTATTGGATTAAACTTCAACTTGTAGGAATAAAATGCAGTACGATCTTCGGGATTTCCAAAAATATAGGCCTGTAAGCAAAGTTGATCATACGTAAGTCCACACATAATACCCCTTTATGGAACCTTTGCACATGCAGAGACACGCTTTGAGGACCCAAGAAGCCATAACAGCCAACTTACACAGTACGTTCCTTGCCTTGGCTCCAATTTCTAGGAACAACCTTGTGAAACTACAAGGATACATACCAGCAATAAAGCCCCTGCAGTGACCTAGCCATTCCGTGGTCCAGTTTATCATACGCCAGGAACACCATACCATCCCCATGTGTTGGGAAGCAACACCCCTGCCATAAGGGCCCACATGATATCTGACACTAACTGACGACATATCTTGATTGTACCATATGAAAAGAGAAAGAACCGCTAATGATGTCCTCCGCCACTCCCCCCACCACCGCCTCTCCCTCCCCCATCTAGCAGCAGCTTTGGCTTGATGAAATCCTCGTCCAGTTGCCTGAACAAGGCTGATGGGTCGTCCGAGCTGAAAAGCTGGCGGATAGCCGATGAGGCCGTAAGGGGCTGGCCAAAGATCTCACCAGTTCGGCCGTGGTTACCCCCAATGCTGTGATTTCCTCCACTGCCTGTCCCAGTATCGTTTTCCACATCCACGGCGGCTCCGGACGGCATTGGACTTGACCTCCTTCTTGGGGCGGCCGGTGGTAGATCCGATGTGTCGATATCGCTTCCAAACTCCGAGTCGGTATTACTCCCCAAAGCGCCGAGCAGCTCCGATCTCTCAAATTCGTCACCATTCTTCGACCCCTTGCGGCTTCCGTTTGGTGGGCGCGTTGCTGGGTTTGGCGACCTATGCCCGGATGCCCAACCATTTCTGTCGCTGTTGTCCCCCTCACCCCTGCTCGAGCCAACATTATTCAGGGGTAGGACTGATCCTCGGCTACGGTTGGTGAACCCAATACCTGCGCCAGATCGTTTGACATATGCCCCACCAGAAATGCCTTCTATATCAAACTCGTCATCCGAGTCGATCTCTTCGACCACCCCGGTGCGGATCTCCATTATCTCTAGCATTCGGGCGGTAGTACCGCCAAAGATAATGACAGTCAACACTACCACAACGAGGACAGTGGCCATCAAGGCGTACTTTTCCTTGGCGGTAAACAGCGCGGCGAGAGCAACGCCAACCGCTCCGCGCAAACCTGCCCAAAAAAGCATGGCTTGGTAGTTGTATGGCAACTCATCTGCAACCTCTCGTCCAGCGCGACGTGCTCGGTATCGGATGAACCAGTTGATCAGCCGTGACAGGGGGAAGACCGCCATCCACCGTGCTACGCAGACTGCCAGCACAGTGACAATAATGAGGAGCGGCTGAAATACGAGATTCTTCTCCGTGAATAGAGACAGACCCAGATAAATAAAAATGAAGTTCTCAGACAGCTGGGCGAGTACTTGAAAGAGATACTTAGTCGTGAGCTGAGTCCGGCGCGACATATTGAAGTAAGCGTAGTGCTTGAGCGCGATTCCGCAGAAGAGCAGCGACACGATACCTGTTTGAGAGTTAGCATATCCATTAGGACCCCTGGCGCTTCAGAGTAAACTCACCAGACATGTGGACTGCCTGGGAGAAAAAGTACGTAGCGTAGGCGATCAGTACGACCAAACAGCTCTCCATCTTCGGATATCGCCGAACATAGGTGTACTTCAGCCCCAGCGCAGTCATGACTCCAACAAGACAGCCGATGGCCAAGCTGCCGAAGAACTCCGATAAGAAGAACCATATCCCGTGGAGGAGACTCCAGACCCCGATCTTGCCTGGCCCACCAGCGTGCTGTGCCGACTCAAAGATAACAATGGCGACGGCATCATTGAGAATCGACTCGCCGAAGATGATGGTATAGAGCTTAGGATCGACTTTCAGAGAGTTGAAGATAGCGAGAATGGTGACCGGATCCGTAGCCGAAAGGGTAGCGCCGACCGAGATGGCATCAATCCAAGAAACGTCCAACCCCTCCAATGGAATCCTGGTATACAACCACAGGAGTGAACCAATCACGACGGCCGAGATGAAAGTGCCAGCAAAGGCGAAAGTCAGGATGGTGCCGATATTACGGAAGAAGTTGGCTTGGTGAAGCTCGTAACCGGACGACAGGATGATGGGCGGTAGAAGAACGTTGAAGAAAATCTGGTAATCAAAGCTAATAAGATCTCGGATCGAATCACCACCTGTGATTCGAAGTATGAGGCCAACGGTCATACCTGAGGAAGCACACGATGGTCAGCTCGGAGGACGGGTATAGGGGGGGGGGCAAGCGCACCGGCAAAGATAGAGATGACGGTTTCGTGTATCGCCGTGATCTTCCTCTGCTGCATTATGTAACTGGTAAAGAATGCCACGATGAGCAGCATGATGGAGATAAAGAGCGCCCATGATGCATTGATCTCCTGGTTGGAGTTATTACCATCTGCAGTATGGTGTTAGTTCTCGACAATAGTACCCCGCGAAGTATGTCGCAAAACACGGGGAGGTTTGGTTACCGTCTGGGTCCACCTCTGTTCTCCCTGCCACAACACCAGGCTGATTAGTATGCGCTACATGAACCAGGGCAGTATTGAGTAGGCGAGCTTACTTGCGAGCTCCCTGGCGGAGCGGAGGAGCGTCTCCGAGAGCATAGCTAGGGCGAGGGGCTAAGTTTGGCGTTCGAGGAGACGGGCAGCGATTCGGGGGTTAGGGGGCTCGGGGGTGAGCGACGGCATAGACGGCCGGAGCGCATCAACTTAGTACTGCAAGTTCACCAACTGTTCGATACGACAGGTGTTCGACGCTGGCGCGCGAGTTTCATGGCGACTGAATTGCGCTAGGATGCAGACAAACCTAGGTAAACGTTCAAGAAGTCGACAGCTTTCGCCTTGCTCTGGTTGGCTTGTGCCACAGCTCGAATGGCCCCACAGCCCGGGCTAGGCGGCCAATCCACGGGCTAGCCATCGACTAGGGACGCAATGCTCAGGCTGACGCAAGCGTGCCCTGCAAGTGGGCCCCCACCTTCTGAGGTCCTCACGCCATGAATGAACCCGGGCATCGAATTCAGCAACCTACCAACCGAGCCTACCGTGCCTACGTACGTACGGGTTGATGCACTGGTGAGTGATGGATCATCAGATACCAGCATTTATATATCAACTCTCCGAAATTCTTTACTTGTTCTCTATAATTTTTGTCTTTTCCTGGCATAACCTCAGCACCTACTCGCTGCCTTCCACACGACTAGGTCTGAAGGACCATGTGAGGACCTACCGGGAGCATGTCGAGGAGGTCTGCAGTCTCATCACATTGTCTCACTCAGCAGGCTACATCACACGACGTTTAGATGCATCAAAACAGCATGAAGATACGAGTAAATCTAGATGCTACGGAGTACCGTCTACTAGAGTCGGCACGGGTCCTTGCAACTGAGCAGTCCAAGCTTCCCCTCTCCACAAGAACGAGGGCGTCCATTCTATGTGGTCGCTCTCGCAGTGCATAGTATCCGTGGATACTTTAAGGGACCTGGTGGAAAGGGATGCATTAGATAGATCAACTAACTTGGAAGCTCTGGTTGCGACTCCGAGTAGAGTACCTGGAGGAGTGTTGTCGAGGCCGCCTAGCTTAGAGGACATGAGCTTCCAGGTTCCATTGAAGCTGGAACCGGCCTTGGCTTTCCCTCGGTACCTAGTACAGTGCCAGTGACGAAAGCCGTTCAGGCCCCGCCAGGTGTTTTCCCCGCAAACCCGCCATGTTGCCACTTCCGCACTGTCTCGCAGTGCTGGTGGGCCAGTCCGTCCTTCACAACCCAACTCTTCCCTGCTGCCAAACCGCAACGCTTCACAGATCCATCGTCATTCGTCGTGAAACGGTCCGACACTGGCATTTCAAGCGCACTGCATTCTGTGCTAGTTGGGTTTTCCTTGCAGCCGTTCGCCAGTAGCCTAGGTATCATTTGTCAAGCCAGCCTTATTCTTTCCAGTGGCCCAAAAAGACTGGGGAGGCCCCCTTCCGGAATCGCACGATCTCGTCTCGTGGCAGCCTTTGACTCGACGGCAGCTGATCGTTCCAAACACGAAAACGTCGTCCACGACCACCACGATAAACTGTCGAACATCCTATCACCTAACGCGTCAATAAATTCAGTCCGTACACCGACAGCAGTTTTGCCCCATCACTCTTGCGACGAGTTGTCGTCGACAAGCTCACAGCTTGTAACGCCCTGCTAGGACATGAACCATCGCTAGGGCCCGAAAGATCCGGCGCCCGTTGAACACATTCGAGGACCCGCGCATTCGAGAGCTCGAAGCCTCCAAGTGGCCGGTGAACCGCTCATCGCAGGTGCCCGACACGAGACGACGACGAGCGCGACGACTGTTGCTATCCGCATGACGTCGTCGTTAGCAGATCTTCCGAATCGGGGCAGCCCCGCTGGCGACCAAAGCCAAAAGCCATCAAAAGCCAACCGAAAGAGGCCCACTCCGCTAGTTGGAACTTCATCGCGAGATCAATCAACAGAGCGCAGTGAACTGCGGAGCGGCCTAGATTCCAATGAGCAATCACCGCTTCTATCCCCGGCCTCCAACGAGGATGATGGCTTCCTCAGGGGCCCGGCGGCCGACAGCACCGATGAACACCAGGTGACCAAGAGCGTCTGGTATATCATTCTTTTGACTATAAGCATTGGCGGTCTTCAAATTGCCTGGTCCGTCGAGATGTCTAACGGCAGCCCCTACCTACTGTCTCTAGGTATCTCCAAGTCCGTGATGGCCCTCGTCTGGATTGCTGGGCCCCTTTCAGGGACGCTTGTACAGCCCTATGTTGGCATGCTGAGTGACAACTGCCGCATTCCCTGGGGCAAGCGCAAGCCGTTCATGCTGGGGGGAACCATTGCGACAATTGTGTCTCTGCTCTTTCTTGCCTGGACGAGAGAGATCGTCGGCGGCTTTCTCGGTGTTCTCGGCGTTGGTCCGGAAACTCAATTCGTCAAGTACTCGATCACCATCACGGCCATTCTTTGGGTTTATATTCTGGACTTCGCTATCAACACGGGTATGCCCAATTCAGCACTTTTACTTGGTCCCCATCACAAGTTTGATGTCCATGATGCTGATCCATACGTGCAGTGCAAGCCGCCATCCGGGCCTTCATTGTTGACTGTGCGCCTATCCATCAGCAAGGTATGATTGGCCTCGTCTTCTCTGTTCTTGTCGAATAAGTGCTAAAACTTGCCTACAGAGGCTGCAAACGCTATGGCAAGCAGATTTGTCGGCATCGGCAGCATCACTGGCTACTTGGCTGGCTATGTGAAGCTCTCAACCTTTTTCTGGTGGCTCGGCGACAGTCAATTCAAGGACCTCTGTGGTATCGCCAGTATCATTCTAGCTGCCACCGTCTTGACCTCATGCATTTTTATCCGCGAGAGAGACCCCCGGCTCGAGGGACCCCCAGCAAAAGACAAGCCCGGTGTTCTTTCATTCTTCCGGAAGATTTTCACATCCATCAAGCGGCTTCCGCCTCAGACAAAAAAGGTCTGCCAGGTACAGTTCTGCGCTTGGATCGGTTTCTTCCCGATGCTGTTCTATACCTCGTCGTACATTGGGGAGATCTACGCGGAGCCATTCCTCGTTGAAAACCCCAATATGACGCCAGAAGAGCTCGATCGGTTGTATGAGACGGCAACTCAGGTCGGAACGTTCGCACTGCTGATATGGTCTATAACCGGTCTTGCGACAAATGTGTTCCTCCCATTCTTCATTGCGCCTACTTATGACAGTCAACCAATACCTTCTGGTGAAGGGAACGGCGAGCCCTCGAATGCTAAGGACTTCGAGGACGACCAGAAGTCGTGGCTGGACTATCTAGTAATTCCCGGCTTTACTTTGCGCCGTGCCTGGATGCTGGCGCAAATCCTTTTCACGGGCAGTATGCTCTGTACCGTCTTCGTCCGGACGGTCACTGCTGCGACAGTTCTTATCGGCCTCGTTGGCATCACATGGGCTATAACTCTCTGGGCACCATGGGCTATAATCAGTGCTGAGATTTCACGCCGAGAGGAAGCGCGGCGTATCCAGCGACAACGCAATGCCAACCCGGATGGAGCTAATCTCACGTCGCTTGATGGATACTCCTCGGATGAGAACCGCGAGCGTGATCTGGGTGAGGACGATGACGAGGCCGACCAAGCTGGGGTGATCCTGGGAATTCACAATATGGCCATTGCGGCCCCGCAAATAATCGCTACTGTGGTAAGCAGCATCATCTTCCGCGCCCTCCAGAAACCCAGAGGAACGCCAGGCGACCACAGCATTGCAGTTGTCCTCGCCCTCGGTGGCATCACTGTTCTCATTTCCGTGTTCTTCATCTATGGCATCAAGGATAGCCCGGATATCCCAACGGACATCATGAGTGCTATTGAGGACGGTGAATGCAGCACACGCCCATCTACCAGCCATAGTCGAACCCGCTCATATGAGCAACTTCCCCGCGCGAGCTTGGAACGGGCAACTTTGGTTAGAAACAAGAGCTTCAGTGGAGCGGAGTACTAAGAATGACAAGAGTCTCGGCTGCTCGGCCGCCGGGGTTGTATATATGGATTAGGTCGTTTCCTGAAGTTGTTGTTTGTCATGGAAGGACATTACTAGGCATGGATTCAAGTATACCTTATTTCATACTATGTCAGATTTCCGTGGGATTAGATGTGGGCGCGCTTGTTTGGATACACATCGAGAGCATTTTTGGGGGGTTTCTCCCGTTTCTAGGATGTCGGGCGTCCTGTTTCAACTCTAATAACTTTTCATCTGTTTCGAGATTTAGTTTCCGAGCACTCGTCAATAGAGCCATTTGATTATCATGATTACAGGTGGGCTTTCTGCTGCCATGACCTGTCGGATAAGCGGCTCCCCTCTTCCTGGCTGATAAGTCTTAACTTACGGTATAATCACGGATTTGAGTAATGAACAAACATAACATATATGTCGTCTTCAGAATACATGCCTCGGTGGTTGTGAGCTGGGTTTGCAGTGTTCCTCTAGCTTTAGTTCGAAGGCCATTCTCGCAGTTTTTACATTGTTTTATGTCGTTATGCCATTCGTCATGTCGTTTTCTGAAAAGATGCTTAAGCATGTGAACTCAAGTTACATCCCTATTGCCATACCTTTCCTACTGCTTTCTTACTCCTTCCCTACTCTTCTCCTACACTCTCTCTACCCTTCCCCTTCCTCCTTCTTACCCAATCCATACCCGGCTCCTACCCAATTCTCACTCTTTCTTACCCTTCTTCAGCTCTTTTATCTCCCTCTCGTCACCGTTCCTGTCACCATAAGCATGCTTATTTTGCTAATACACCGCTCGTCAGTTTCTGCCACAACCTGTTTCCCCCTTGACACAATGGCTGACTTACGGGGCCCGCCAATGGTGGTTGTGATGGCGCCATTCTCAATGAAGACTCCGCTGAAATAAAAGTCCTCGGTCCCCCAGTTATACCCGCTTCTCGGAAGCTCCAGCACGCCCAGATGCCAGTCGGCGCCATTGGACGACGTCGACACTGAGACGGGCGCGACCACTTGCTTCAACGGATCAGCGCCTGTGGAGTGCCAGAAACCGACCTTGTTGCCGCTGAAGTCCTGCTCTGGTTGTTAGTTTCCCAATGTTGATGTTGCTACTACCGCAATGGGGTGAGGGGGCATACGATCTCATAGGCAACGTTGTGCCAGACGCTGGGCTTCCATTCAACCTTCCACTGGCTCTTCTGGTTGGTCATCCACTGGAGATTCGGATTGCTGGTACCCTGCTCGCCGGAGATCCAGCCGTACTTGAGCTCAGTGAAATGGCTCTCGAAGAAGCAGATCTGGTGCTCGTGGTTGGCGCTGGGCGCGTTGGTGTCCTTGCGCATGATGCTAAAATGATAAAAGACCTTGCCGGAGGCAATGGCCGCCTTGGTTTGCGGGATCAGCTCAGTGCGGCGCATAGTCTGGCCGTTCCAGAAGGCTGTGCTGTCGAGAGTGAACTTGGCGCCCTGCTTCGAGACTGTGTCGTTGGGGTTCTTGAAGTCTGCCGACAGGTTGATGTACTTATCTACGGACCCTGAGCCATGGATGTAGTACTGGTAGGGTCCAACTTGATTGCTCCAACTCCAGGTGTTTAGATCCTTGCCAGAGGAGAGATCATTGAAGCGTCCATCCCAAAGTACGGCGCCATTGGCGGCCAGCGCCGCGGCGAGCACGGCGCCCAGCACGGGGGTCTTCATAGCGAGAGAAAGAAGGACGCGACGAACGTCAATGGAATAAAGGGATGTATAAATATGTACAAGAATGACAACGAGACCGGGTTATGAGGTCAGACCAAATAGTCTGGGGCAGAGGGAGAAAGGGGAAAACAAGATATATCTACCGCAACCTGGTAACCGGCCTCGGCTTACTTATACGTATGCAAAGACCTCTCGACTCTTGAACAGCCCGAATGGTTGCCCGTGCCCCCAGAGATTGCCCGCCCCGGCTTGCCATCCAAGAAACATCGACATGTCGTGTGCCTATGCCGTTAATTAACGGTAGACAAGTTGTACGATCCCCAAAAAGCAGAAGCGACGGTAATTAGGAAGAAGCAAAGCGAAGAGCTCATCTTCCCCAGATGGCGGGATCAAGCGACAATCTGGGAGTGGGGGAGGACGGACCGTGGCGGGCAAAACTCTCAATTCTAATATGCGGACGACAGCGTTCCGAACGGGGCCCTTGATGAGGACGAAAAGAAGCGCGCAAAACCAAGACCGAGACACAGAGAAAAGCGCCGTGTTGATTGATGGGGTAAGCTTTCGTTGCAGTTTAGCCTGATGCTGTTGGGCCGTGTCGAGGCAGGCTTCGTCCGCGAATCCCATGGTCCAGGTATTCGTCTGAACCACTCGGAGAGCATGTTATAGGAAGTTGTAAAGGAATAATAACGCTCGATGGGCCCTCCGACCTTTGATGTTATCGGCACCTTACTGCTGCGCTGATGTCGGATCGCTTTCTCCTGCCCGGGCGTGGCTTGACTCCGAGTAGGCCGGGAGCCGGAGGATGGCAGGAAGGAACGGCCCCGCGCGGGCAGCAGATGTGCCGAGAAGGTGCAGCCGGACCTACTTGTCAAATCCACAGATCAGCTGGCAAGAAAGGTATAGCCCAAAGTGCAGACGCGCTCCATCCAGAGTCAGTGATTGGCTTACTGTCTTCTTTTACGTTGAGAGCTTCCGAGACAATGTCTACCCACGAGTATGGGATGACACCCAAATAGTTCATGGACCTTTATTATCACCGAGAGTCGCAACGTCGTAGTGACAGAAGAACCGCACGAGTCGCTGGAGTTGCTACAGCGGCAACAGCATCACTATGAATCATGATAGGTATCTAGCTGGAGTCTATATTCTCTTTTTACACAGACATTTAATTACAACCTTCCCCGTTTCTATCCACCTGCCCACCTACAACCTAGTTCAGAGAATTCCCTGCCTTGATGAACAGGGCAAAGATGACACCGATGCCCACAAACCATACCAAGCTCCTCAGCGGTGCAAGACGCCCGTTATCCTGGAGGAAGACATAGACATACTGTGGCGGATATTAGCCAATATTCTGCATTTCTGGATGTTTCTATATGTCGAGAAGGAGCGACTGTCTTGAGACTCTCGAGACAAGAGGGAAAAGGACAAAATGGGAAAAAATTATCTCTCGTTGAGTACTCACGTTATACACCAGCCTCGAAGCCAGGTACGTCAGCGTCAGCTGGTTCAACGTCTCGGTCGGGATGCGAGCAAAATTCGCAGCCACGACACCAGCGGCATAGATTCCGATAGTCTCGAGGCCATTGGAAGACGCCGCCTCACCGCGGTGGATGCGCTTCAGGCGCATCTTGTCCAGGGAGGTATCCTTGGCGATATGCTCCAAAGTCTTGCGGGGGCTAGAGGAGGGGGGGCAAGGGATTAGAAAAGGGGGGGGGGTTTCCAGGGTCCGGGAAAAAGTCAGAAGGCAAGGGTTGGCTCACTTGGCCAGATCATAGTTCTTGCCAGCAAGCCCGGAGGCGTATGCGTGGGGAAGGAAGGCGACGAAGAATGCCGCAGGGACCTGGGTCGTGTCAGTATCATGAAGGCTGGGCGGGGTTTGGGTTATGCATACCGTGTAGTAGGAAAGGTTGAGATCCAAGAGAGACGCCATCTTGAGTATCGGGCCTGATATGTGCAGCGGAGAAGACGAGAAAGACAGTTTGCTGATTTGTGGTTGGATAGTTCTCTGTGATCAGTGAATCTCTTTGGGGGATCAGCTCAGTTATAGTTAGTTGCTAGATTCAGCATCAAAAATTTGGACCGTGTCACGATTTAAAAACCCCAGGAAAACTGGGCCGAGGCTGCCAAGACCAGGTGATTAAGGGGGTCAAGTTTTCATCCAAGCTCGCAACATCCCGGCCGTGCGTGGATGGCAACACGTCAAGAATCCACCCGGTCCGCAGAAGGCGGCAATGCATTCGGACGGCGTTGTTGCTGGTGGGCCCAAGAAGACAGCAACGCCCTTCCGAGGACGTTGCTGTTCATGGAACCCCCGTCGGCACTCCGAAACGCCGGCCACTCTGCCCGGGCTGACAGTTTAAGTTCGCATCATGAGTGCGGCGCAGAGAACATTGCAGCTTGCCCCTGCAACACAAACAAATAAGGATCCGTACCAATGGTCTTCGAAACTATGTTTGGCGGTGCGGGCACATCGCAATGCACCTCCTCTCGCTCAGCTGCGTCTATTCGTGAGTTGAAGTAAACAATATAGGTATCCTAAAATGCTACCCGCATGATATACAGTGCGGTCGTCTGTTGCTGGTAATGGTATACATGGATAGCGTAAGCATTGGCAATCGCCTAGGGATTTCCTTCGCTTCAATTCGTCATCTCTCCGTCCAACCAGTACTGGCCTGGCCTCCCTCTCCTCCATATCAGCAGTCATTTCCCATACGCCAACCCGATGCCGTAAAGCGGTGAAACAACAAGCCCGCAAGCCGCCGAAAAGGCCTAATCCAAGAAAACGAAGTGGGCAAAGGCCGTGTAAATGTCGTTACGCATGAAGGAGAGAAAAGAAAACCCGATGGGTTGGCACACCGCAGTACCAGCCCTAATTCAGACACTGCCTCGCAGCCTCTGCTTTCGCGCCAACCAGTCGCCGAGCATATTGTCCAGTTGCTGCCGTCCATGTTAGCATACCACCTCAGTGACACCACCACAGAAGCCCCAAGAAAGGACCGAACTTACAGTTGTGATCTCAGCTAACTTTGAGTGCTGTTCTTTGAACAAGTTCCCGGCGATAGGATGGTCGGGCCCAACAGGCTCGACATCCGTTTTGTCGTAAACAACCACAAGAAGGTCGCGGATCTCGGAACCTGAGTCAAAGAAGGCACGGAGGTTTACATCATTCCATGTCGACGTTGTTGCCGAGCTTGAGGTGGTGATAGAATCCTTGTTTCCATGCGGGTCTCCATCCTCGCGGTCTATCAGCTCAGGTGATGGCGAAGACCTTGGAGAGGAGCGGTCTTCTTCCTGACTGGATGTGTCTATAATCAATGGCGGCGGGTTGCCCGCGCTGACCGGCGATACGTGAACAGGTGATTCGGATAACCGCTCAACCCGCTGCTGGGGTGGTGAGGTATTAGGAGGCACGACCTTTATTGTCTGGACTGTCGTTGGGGTCTCTTGCGTATCGCCATAACCGTCCGAGGTGCCGCTGCCCTGGCCAGGCCTGGCTGTTGCCTGTCGCGCCGGCTCATGATCGAATTCGTCGTCCGAGTCGGATTCCTCGAGCTCCATACGGGATTTCGCCTTAGTGGTCTGTTGTGCTCGGACTTCGCCATTCGGTGTCCTCGAAGGTGCCTTCCTTGCAGCGCTTGGTGACTGGCCCCGGGCCGACTTGGGGCTTCCGTCGGGAGAGTCCCTTGAGCCCGCGTCAACCATCCGCATCGTAGCTGTGCGTTGATCAGCCCTCTGGTCCGTCTTTCCTTCGGATAGGAATGTCACCAAGTCCATACCCTGGTCCTTCGGGCCACCTCCACCAGGTTTCCTGGTCGGTGATGGCTCCGTCCGCGGCTGCTGCTTTTGCAGCTTGCTCGGATTCCTCTGGAGACCTGTCCCCTTCTCAGGCGAAGCTTGAGATTCCTCATCATCCTGCTCCCTTTCTTGAGTGTCGACGTCGAGAGATCGTTTGCCCAGCGAGTCGTCGTCGTCTTCCCCCCTCGTTTTCTTATTAGTCCCTCGGAAGAAACTCCTGATTATGCTCGGCTTCTTTTCCTTCTCCTTCTTCTCCTTCTTCTTCTTCTCGTCCTTGTTGAACACGCTGTCTTTATCTAGCTTGTCCAAGCTTGGGCGTTGCTTTAATGCACCTGAGTCGCTGGAGGACCTCCCCGGGCCTTCGTCACGTAACAAGTTAGGTGTCAAGGTGATTTTCTTCGTTTCGACCGTGTCGTCTTTGAAGAACGAGTCCCGGACTGTGCCGTCGCTGGTTTTCTTGGGCCCATCTCCGGTTCTTGTCTCGAAAATCTCTTCGCTGTTCCGAAGTACCCCCTTGACGGACGGTGCGAGGTTACCCTCGGCACCTGCTTCTTGTTTCTTGGGCTCCGCCTTGGTGTCTTTCTGTGCTCGCGGCTTTAGGGGCTCTACTTTCGCCGTCTCATCCTCGGCATCTGGCTCGGCAACCGCACTCTGGCTCTGTTGTTGCTGTTGTTGTTGCTGCGCAAAATATTCACCCTCTGCATCTTCCTCTTCAGTCGAGTACTCAATATCTGAGTAGTCGACATAAGTGTTGCCCGCAAACTGAACCGTCTTCGTCTTTCTTCTCTTTATTGCGGATTTGAGTAGATTCCGGGATTTGTCGGCCTGGTCACCAAGCATTGTGGCGGACAGCTAGAACGGGGATCAGTTTTAGTTTCAAAAGGCCATTGGCTCCTTCGGCCTACATCTATATTCCGGTGTTTGTTTAGTCGGGCTAGCCTCTCCGTCGGGGTCTCGATGTGCTCTGCTGGTAGGTAGCCTGAGCAGCCAGGTTAGCGGTATATTCGGCTTGGGATGGAGTTGCCTCGGAGGACATACCAATGCTGCTGTCTTTCACAACCCGCACCAACCACCAGTAGCTGTTGCTGTCGTCGAGGAGAACCATCGTGTCTCCTTTTGTTGCGTTGGCCTGCCCCTCTACAGTAGCAACGAACGTGTGGAGAGCGTAAACGAATTCGAAATCGATGTCCTCTGCATCTTGTAAGCACTCGCCACCCCAGCCTGAGTCGAGGAATCTAGGGCCATCAATGTCAAATTGGTCGCCATCATCATCATCATCACCGATTTCGTCGTTGGGGTCGTACGGAACTGTTAAGCTGTATTCGTTTTCGTCGGCTTGCGGGTCGTTAGTTCCAATGGGATCGCTCCCCTCCCCTGAACAATTGCTAGTGAGATACGTCTCGCCGCCGCCCAGCACACTGGGGTGCATCATTTGACGCGCTATGCTGCCATTCGCCTGGAACTTGCCGACTGTACCCCCGGAAACACTCGCGGGGTCGGTATCTGTGCCTGGTTCGTGACAAAACTCGGAATTGCGACCGTTCTCGACGCAGTTGTCGAAGATGCTCGATGCTGACTCCTTCGCTATATCCCGGGGTTGAAACTCACCGTACAATTGATGATGACGACGACATGGTATGAGAGCAATGGGCGCATCGCTTTGCGAGCCCTGCGGCGGTAAATGCTCAGGATGGACAAGGTATGGTGAAGATAACCTCACATCGCTGACCATGGACGACACTGAAGGGGTGCGCGACAGTGCTGAAGGAAAGGGAGAACCGGCCCTGCCTGGCCCGACGCGCAGAAGAGTAAAGGTGGACCCACCGTCTTCGATTGAAGGCGAACTCGAAATCTTGTCCATCATATCATCATCCATGTCCGCTTCGGTCTCGCCGTCCAGATCGCCTTCGTCCACTTCCTGGCCCGGCAGTCCGCCATTTTGGGCAATCGCCAAGGCGTCCTGCTGTGGCCCTGCCTGCATATTGCTCGTTCCGGCGCTCAAGTGCCCTCCGTTGAGGGAATCGGCGATGCCCGCGGCCAGGTCGTCGGCGTACTTTTGGAGATCGTCCGCGTCGCTGTTCACCCACGAGATGCGCGGGCTGCGGAGATTTTCCTCGGCCGTCTCTGCCGCAACTTCGCGAAGCGTCTCAGCCTGGTGCGGCGCCAGGAGCCCGTTGGTGGCTGGTTTGGTGCGTTCTTGTGCGGTCGGCGCGTCTCGGTCTTGAAGATCAATGGAGTCTGGGTAAATGGGGGTTGAGGGTTAGCAAAACGGTTCCAGCAGCGGCGTCGAGGCTGAACTCTGAGGCAGAAAACGTAAAGGCCGCCTGCCTCGCCCAGCCACACGGCGCCAATGGACCAGGGGCCGGCTCAGCCAGACTGTGAGGCGAAATTGAAAGGGGATGGGATGGGGTTGGATGCACATACCGGCCCGGACAATCGACTTCAACATGGTGAATTGGATGACTGCGGCGCGCAATCCGTCCACAAGCCCCAAGTTATGCTTTCTGCGTCGTTCTACCACAGCTCGGTCGACCGTCGTCCCTGAGTAGCGCCAGTATTTCTCGCAAGAATACCACACTCAGACGTCGCACGGGCAGTCGATCAAAGCAGAGGTGACAAAGTGACAACCCCTGAGTGGCCTGAAGTGGTTAAGCTGGGGCCGACTGAAAGTGGGAAGCGCCAAATGCTGGGTTGGGACTTGGCGTTGGGCACGTCCGGTCGCATTCGATCGCCGCAGTCGTGAAACTTTCTACCCTAACTCCCAGGCCACGACGATGTCTACCGGTACCTTGGGCTTGTTAATAACTCGGACTGGTCGCTCATGGCGCGCCTGGCAACAGGCCAGCCAATGTTTCCAGTTGCTCTGGGAGTTCAAGCGGGGATCTTGGAGGGAGCGCTCGGAGCAAGCAAGGGTGAAACGGCGATCCCGTGGTCCGTGTTCGTGGTATGTGAATATTTGGCAATTGGTTGTAATGTTGCTCGTCAAGAAGTATAGTTCGATACCTCGAAAATGACAATACTATTTTGCCGCAAAGGACAAGAAGGACGCGGGCAAGAGGGTGATATAATTTTGAACACAGAGGGGAAACGAAGGGGATTCGCGCTCAGTGTGATGATGCCAAGCTAGCGGCTTTGGGGAGAAAACCATTGGATCGGGCAGTCACGACAGCTCTGTTCCATTGACAGCACCTGCACAGATTGTCGCCAGCAGCCTACACCATCTGGATAATTTTCTCGGTGGCCATTGATAGTTTTAGCTACACGTCAGCGGCCCTTCGTGATCAAAACAGCCTTGGAATTTGCTTGAGTTGAGAAAACCCCTCCCGAACAAAAATAAATGGGAAACATGAAACAGGCAACTTGCAGGGGCTCCTGGCACACAGTTGGCGGGCATGGCGGGTGACGACAGGGGCCATGACCTCGCAATGTCACTCCCACACTCATTCCTGGGGAAGGTACCACGGGAACAAAGGACGCTGACACAGATCCCGCTCTCAGCTAGGTAGGTTTCCCCGCCTTTGAATTCGGTAGGGAACAGCCCGTTGATGTCGTGGATGCCTGTTCGCATTGTTGGGCAAATTGTGACCAGGTCGACAAATCTCAACCCGAGACAGTGGCATACTGAATTTAAATTTCGTCTCTGATTTTGGATATCAGGTGCAATGGCCTTGGGTGGAGACGGGCAAACAGTCTGGACTATCCCACATGGCTACCCGCGCCACACTGAGTACCGTAGTCGTTTTTGCGTGATCCTGAACGGCCCTTCTCCGCACTACCTGTTGAAGGCCTTGATGCTTTGAAGTATAAGTACTGAAGAGCAAATGGTGGACGTTGTAGGTGGTCGACGAGACAATGTACCCAGACGTAAGAAGGAAACGCGAGTTTACGGATAGCTAGCCACTCGTGTCTACAGAGTACACTCTCACATTGTGTGCGGTTTTGCACAAATAGAACGGGAAAATGGAAAATTGTTGACTGATATACCAATGAACTCGGATTTCAAAAGCATAGGTATTGAATCACCCATGTGTTTTTTGGAACAAATAGGAGGTCCTCTACTGAAAGTAGTTATACTTAGTAACTAACGTACTCGTCCAAATGCCGAAGCACTCTCTAAGAATGCCACAAACTGTCGACCTGGGCCGTTGTACCTACCTATGGGGTCTAGCGACTGTTGTCGGACGCACATTGCAGCTGCAGTTGTCAATGGATACCAAGTTCAAGAGACATAGTCTCCTGATATCGGCCGAGGTCGGCATCGTAGGTATGTGTCGCGTCCTTTGGCTTGTGCTGTGAAGATCGGTTAGGTGACTGGAGAGGGATGCCCCATGTGACATTATTTTGATGGTATCTAATATATGGCTGCGGAGCATTGGAACGGGTTTTGGTAGCTGGTGGCGAAGGCACCTACCTACCTGTAGTGGTAAATTCGGGTAAAAAAATACATCAATGATGTAGAAAGCGCATCAGTCACTCTGAAAAAATAATTCCGCCGCATTTCGAATCCAAACCTTCAGTAGTTTCCCGACCGGGCGGTTTGGTTTTCTGCCCCGGAAGCCTTTCGTGGCGGATTATCGCCAAGCCTTATCCCACGGGAAAACAAGCCTTCGCCAAGACAGATTTCTTGACTTGGGTGGGCAGCTCCCAGTCGCATGGCTGCGGGACCTTGGCGGAAGTGTTGTTATTTTTTTTTTTTGTTAGGATACTCAGCGCTACCTCGCGAATGTTTGCTAACGTTGATGGGACAAGAAAAGCTGGAGAACTGTGTTCGACCAAAAATCAGACATCCGGGTCTTGGGTTGATCATCAGTCAACAGGAATTGCCACGAATTGCCTCCGTTTCGGCACGGCTACCGCTGGCGACCTATGGGGTGCCGCCTCCCTTGGTTTGTGTCTTTTTCATCTTTTTCAGCACTGGGTTAGGATAAGTTTCTTTTATCAAGAACGGCGAGGTGAACAAGATGGCTCGAGGGTGGTTATTAGGGAGATGGTAAGATACCTAACATAATTCGTACCTACCATGTAACCAGCAGCTGCGCGTTCGCCAATGAAGGAGGAAGTTCGATCTCAAACCACGCAGACATTGCCACCCACCTAGGGTGCGGGGCAAGCTTCGTATCGACCCTTGCCGATTAACAGATCTAACATTTGTGCGAACTTCACGTCTTTTCATGGATTGCAGGCGACCGACGGCTCTAAGATACCCCGACGGAATCGGATGTGCTGCTGTCCTGGTCCGTTCCATGCAATTCGTCGTACCAACTGACTGATTGACCACGACATGGAATACATACTGAACCAAGCTTGAAGGACGGTCACAGATAACCTGTTTCCCTCCTGACCAGGGTGGTTTGTTGCTCTGACCTCTGCGAGCTGCGCCCCTTCAAATGCGGGCATCCAAATGCAAGCGGGCACAGTGCGAGACGACCTTGGGTGAAATTTCAGTGATGGTTGGAAAGCCGATGCGGGATACGCTGCTTGTTTTGCCCGCGAGGGCAAAATGGGCAATATTGCCGCGCAAATAACAGGCGCCAATTAGATGCATCTTCATTTATCGCCATAGTTTCGCCTGACTGGCATCATTGTAGCATCTGGAAACCCCCTTGGCGCCGCGGTGAGGCTCTCGATAACTGTGATACAGCGCAGACGGCCCTATTCATAGTATGTGCTGAGGCGTAGAAATCGCACATAGCTAGCCCCTTAGTGGGAAGATAATATTTTGTTGAATTACCTAGTTGAAACTGTGAATGACTCTTTTGCCCACACTGCTTGACCTTCCAGGTTCTGACGTACCGAGGAACATGGGATGTGTGGTGGGCCGAGGATGCCCAGTGCGGTCAGTACGCATCCGCGAGAAAACACGGTGTCCCCGCTTTCCCTTTTGCCAGGCCTGGGTGGTTTAGACACGAGCGCGGTGCCCCCTTTTGGTCCCGGCATTTCGATCGCTCCAGTGTCATGTTCAAACACTTTCGAGACAGCTGGACCAACGATAACGAGGTAAAAAACGAATAACGGCGGCAGCTCAGCGCCAAACCGATTTTTGAACGTTTAGACCCGCAGTGGACTCGTTTCTGCGACTTTCTCTCGCCGCCCATTGCCCGCCGCTTCCTGTTGCGTCAACCCAAGCCCCGAAATCCTCCATACCAAGATCTCTCGGCGCCCAGCCTCTGGGAGCATCCCCCACAGCAAACCAGCGCGACAACGGCAACGACTACGACGACGACGACGACGATTTGTAGGACGCGGACTACTGCCCAATCGTGTTTTATTTTCGACCCCCGGAGGATTTTCCATTTGCTGCAGCTGGACTAATCTCAAGCCATAAAGGTTCACACCACCATACGATCCAGCGCTTATCGGAATTGCCTCACGCCGCTTTCGGTGCGCTGGCGAGGCAGGCCGACACCACCATCGAGCAGCGACGAATGCGGCACCTGGAGTTTTCCATGGCGATTGAGGGATAACTAGAAGCAGGCGGAAGGATTGCCACGGCGCGTTCCAACCGCGGTTGGCCGCCTTGAAACACCCGTGGAGATGGCGTCCATCACGACCGCGCCGCCAGAGCCGACAGGGCCTTTGGTCATGCCCAGCCTCCGCGGTTGCTCGATATTCAATCTCCCATCCGGCGGAGTTCTCTCCCTTCCCAATGGCGATATCATCACGCTCACCGCCGCAGGTGCTTTCAAACCAGTCTGCACGCCTATCAGCCCTCCAGCAATCATTGCGAACGGGGGAGGTTCGATCTCAAACGACCAGCCGGTCGACCCGACAGTAGCGACAGACGACATGTTTGCGTCTCCGGGCGATATCCCTTTCTACGCGTCGATATTCCCACAGTGTTATGCCCTTGCCGCCACCACAGTCGTTGCATACATGCTTGTCATCATGCTCTTCATCACACCAAGGTCGTTTTTGGATGGTGGACTTGTGGTCCTTGGTCGCAAAGGGTTCACAAACGGCGGCACTGGGACGAGCATTGGCGGGCGCCCGTGGTTGCAAAAGGTTGCTGCGCTCAGCGTTGCCGTCTCTCTCACCATCGCGACGGCGGCGACGTTTCAGGCGGCCGAGAACCAGTACTCCTTCGACAAAGACAAACAAGATGCCAAGATGTTGCAGGAGGAAGTGCTGGGGGGCAACGAGCTTAAAATCATCCGCATCATATCCAACACCTTTCTATGGCTTGCTCAAGCCCAAACCTTGATCCGCCTTTTTCCCCGCCAGCGCGAAAAGGTCATCATCAAATGGACCGCTTTCGCCCTGATTACGCTTGACGTAATATTTCAGTCTCTCAACAGTTTTCAGTACACAAGCACCGGTGCAACGCGACCACGGACCTTTACGGATGCCGTTCCGGCGCTCAGTTACCTTTTTGCTCTTGCTCTGGGCGTCCTCTATGCCGCATGGGTAATTTACTACTCGCTGATGAAGAAGAAATACGCCTTCTATCATCCGCAGATGAAGAATATGTGCTTAGTGGCGGCACTATCACTTCTTTCAATTCTCGTGCCAGTTGTATTTTTTGTTTTGGATATTTCGAAGCCTGATTTCACTGGCTGGGGCGATTATGTGAGATGGGTTGGGGCTGCCGCCGCCAGCGTGGTCGTATGGGAGTGGGTAGAGAGAATTGAAGCTCTGGAAAGGGAGGAAAAGAAGGATGGGATACTAGGGAGGGAGGTCTTTGATGGAGACGAAATGTCGGATATCACCTTAGAAGACCGCACCACAGCCAGGAGAAGGAAGAAGGGCCCGGACGACAAGTTCGACGAGGACGGCGGTGAGAACACCAGGCCCCTCGACGTCCCTCCAACTGGTCGACTTAACGTTTGGCCTTCAGTTGCGGGAATAAGGGCCAGATACAGGCCAGCATCGCACCCAAGAAGGGAGGAAAGGCCAGGCGAGCCGGTGAATACTCAATTGACGAACCACGACAGGATACGCTTCCTGCAGCCGCCACTTTGGCCAGCTCGCCCAGCTCCAGCAGTGACGCCAATCAGCCGCACAGACACAGCCAGTGCGGCAAGCACTATATACGCCGTCAGGTACCACCCTTTGACGGAAACAACATCACGCACCACTCCCCCCCCACCAGCACCAGATCCTCGGCCTATATCTCGCCGGGGAAGCAGTTCCTCAAGTCACAACAGTGACGTCAGGATTCCGACCCCGGGCCCTGAACCGCCAGACCAACCGGTTGGGACTAGCCGCGCGCCCCAGGACCCAACACCTTCTGGAAACCGGTGGCGTGCTCTTGCTCAAGGTCTACCTTTTCGACGCTTCCGCCGACCTGATGAAGAACGTATCACACCTGCGGAAAGGACCCCGCGGGCCGAGCCTCGGGCATGGGAAGAGGGTAGTGGCTGGGATATACGTGGCCGCCTGGAAGAGTTTGCCATGACCCAGGCGGAGAAACTCCGCGAAAAGATTCGTCCAACCCCGGATACGGACAGTTTACCGGTCACAGTCATCCCGGCGCCACCTCGGCGAGGTGCTGTGCTTGCGCAGCTCTTGGAGGAAGAGGAGCTGGAATCACAGCGGACCGCTCCTCGCCCGACCGTTGGCCGCCGGAATAGCAGCACCTCGAGAACGCTACCGCCGGGCGACGAGTCAGTGCCGATGTCGCCTCTGGCGCACAGACCGCCACTCACCACAGTCGCTACTGGTTGGTATGAAACGGAAGTACGCGGTAACGTGAGCGGGAGTGCAGCCACGAACAGAGCGTTACAGTCGGGCAGGCTTCATTTTGAAGATAGCCCCACTTCTCCTTCGAGCGTGACGCAGCGGCATCTGCCTTGACCATTTACTGATTTACAGCATAATTACAAGACTTCTTAGACATGATTATAAAAAGGGACTGGCGCGAAGGCAGGGCAAAGCGTTTGTTGTATTTTCATTGGCATTTTCTGGTTGCATCGGCAGCACGGGATACCCGGGGGATGTGCTCAGAGTCAGCGATCCAAAGGAATGGATTGATTAGCGAGGAAAAAGGGATACATCACATAGCGGGTGATACCTCTGGTCGTTTTCATATGTTTGTGATGTCGGGCTGTTGTTTACTCGCCTGTGATGGCGAATATGAACGTGATGATTTGATATCCTGGAGGAGCAGTTCAATGCTTGAGTAACTACCCCAATACTATAAATTCCTACGTAGGCTCCTATGTCACGGTGGACAAATGGCCTCACAGTCTAGTAAATTATCCAGCTGGTGACTGAGGTGCGTCCATATTCGGTGTCAGCGGCAGACAGCGACTTCCGGGTTCCAATGGCTGTGGGGTTTGGGGTTCTGGTGGCTGCGGGGCGGAAGCAAGACAGAAATGGGGTCGATGCGGGTCGACCGGTCTAGCCGTTGCCAGCCGGCTCCAACTGAAGAAAAACACAGGGGCCCAACTAAAATTCGCAAAGGGAAATTAGACCACTGGATCACAATGGCCGCGGGCTGCCGTTTGACGACTTTAGCGAATTGACTTACCCCCTCTTAGTCTACCGTTCTTCGCGTTCTGCCGGACGACGCCTCTACCATTCTCTCCTCCTTCTTCCACCGGGAAGCAACGGACGAAATTTGACTCGCTGCACCTCCTGATACATAGCCGAACTTGGCTTGCGCACATCCTCTGCACGTCGCTGCACGCTGCGCTCCTGTACAGCAGAAGACCGACTATCAGCTACAATCCGTTATGGCGTCCGCTTCGACAGAGCCCTTCCCGCCGCTGAGCACGACAGCGGATCGTCAATTGGTGAGCGAGATGAGCGCCGCCGCTCGCCGGAGGAGGAAGTCTAGCGGCCTGGGGTCTGATTTGCGCGTTGGTGACACGGGCGCGCCTGCGCTGTCCACGAGCTTCGCCCATCTTCATGGCACCTCGCCGACAAAGGTATGCTCGGATGCCCCGGAACTACGGTAGACAGATCTAACGCCAACTCACAGCCCCAGCAGGACTTGACGACGCCGGGAAAGCGCTTCTCAAAGCGGCGTAAGGCCCGTTCTGCCCTCCGCCGCGCCAAACACTACGCGATCAAGCATACGTGGGTGCTGCCGCTAGTGATCTTACTGGCGTTCTTGTCACTTTATGCTATTAACCCGACCGAGAGCAACCCTGTCCACCACTTCATCTTCCTGTCATACAAACTACCCGTGTCAAGTTCGGACGAGGCGCCTCAGTATGGCAAGGGGCTCTGGGACATCGCCTTCGTAGCCTTCTACACTGTAGTGCTGTCCTTCACGCGCGAGTTCATCATGCAGGAAATTCTTAGGCGGGTGGCCCGCTGGGCCGGACTCCGGTCGCGTGGCAAGCAGGCACGCTACATGGAGCAGATGTACACGGCCATCTATTTCGGTATCCTTGGGCCTGCTGGCATGTACGTCATGAGCCGGACGCCGATATGGTACTTCAACACGCGCGCCTTTTACGAGACCTTTCCCCATAAGACGCACGACGCCCTATTCAAGTTCTACTACCTCTTCCAGGCTGCTTACTGGGCCCAGCAGGCCATCGTGTTGGTACTTGGTATGGAAAAGCCACGGAAGGACTTCAAGGAACTGGTCGGGCACCATATTGTTAGCCTGGCCCTTATTGGTTTAAGCTACCGCTTCCACTTCACCCATATCGGTCTGGCCGTTTACATTACCCACGACATCAGTGACTTCTTTCTTGCCGTACGTTCCCCCCGGTGCCTTTTTCTCACTAAGCGATTACTAACGAAGTATGTTGCATTAGACCTCCAAGACACTCAACTACCTTGACCACTTCCTCACAGGGCCGTATTACTTTACTTTCGTATGCATCTGGATTTACCTCCGACATTACCTCAACTTGCGCATCATTTACAGCCTCTTCACCGAATTCCAGACCGTTGGCCCCTACGTCATGGACTGGGAGGGCGGCCAATTCAAGTGCCCGCTCTCCTTCGGCATCACTCTATCCTTGCTTAGCTCTCTGCAAGCCCTGAATCTATTCTGGCTCTTCTTCATACTGCGGATTGCCTACCGGTTCGTTGTGCATAACGTCGCCCAGGATGACCGCAGCGACGTCGAGGAGTCTGAAATCGAGGACAACGGTAGCGAGGGCAAGCCGGCGCCAAACCACTTGACGAATGGCAAAAGCTTCGCTGCTGTTGCCGCGAACGGTTCCGCCAAAAAGAACAGGTAGCCACTGGCCTGGCATAACCTCTGCATGTACGATACAGTAAGATTGCTTGATGATATAGCTTTCCATTTCCGTCCGGCAGATAGGAAACAGGCGGTGGGAAAGTCTTGGAGTGCAGTAACCGAGCTTTTTGCTCGGACTAGGCTGATGGGTTCTTCTATTTCTCTTCTCCCTCTGTCGTTTACATGATTCTACATAATCGCCGCTTGGCATACATTTGCATTGGGCTCGGCGTTCATTGTGCATCATCCCAAGTGCTGGGATGGGATACAGTCGCTACAGGTTTAGAAGGCGGGAGGAGTCATTGGAAGAATAGGAGAGGCACTGTCGCAAGGAGTGGGGTAAGGATAATGGGAGTTGGTTGTTCTGGGACCCTCCCATTTTCGAGGGGACGCCCAACTGTCACAATGCTGGCCTAGGCATACTAAGCCATTGACTCAGTCGAGCTTGTTACGGTGACCAGGTCAACCATCCAAGCACGGTCAGGAGACAGTGAAACCCCGTGATTGCCTCAAAGCCTACTTGGCATGAGAGCTCTCTCCTATTGACGCGAAGGCTAGTAACTGTTTTAGGTGGAATCGAGTCTGTTTAGGTTGCGATCCCGAAATGTTGGGGAGAAGTGAAGAATTGAGTAGGGAGGGTTTCTTCTTGTCCCTGGATTACAATACAGTATAACTGACCTACTAATTGATACAACCAAATATCACATCAAGAACTAAATGCTGTCTGAGATTTCCCGTTCAATTGTCTTGTTCAATCGGTCTAGTATAACGTCACATTTGGACGTGGCTATCTCCTCCACTTCTTCACAAACAACCTGACCGGTAGAGCTGGATACAAATTACATCAACAAGTATATTGTTACATTGCTCTTCAGCTGGCTTGGTTTTGTACACGCGGCGAGCTAAGCCACCACCCCCTTCACACAATGGCCAGTCTCCTTACTCCATGAGCACCGTAGCGCCCAGCGCCTTCATGGTCTCAATGATCTTCTCTGCGTCCTCCTTGGGTACCGACTCCTTCATGACCTTGGGCGCACTCTCGACAAACTTCTTGGAGTCTACCAGACTCAAACCAAGCAGGGCCTTGATCTCCTTGATGACCTTGGGCTTGGCGGCCGCGTCGAACTCCTTGAGCCTGAGGGTGAAAAGTGTCTTCTCGGCAGCAGCCGGGGCGGCCTCCTCCGCCTCTTCGACAACGGTGGAGGGTGCTCCGGCAGCGGGCCCAGCGGCAAAGCCACCGACGGGGAGGTCGGGGATGTTGAGGCGCGACTGGGGTGAAGGAGTAAGTTGGGGGCCCCTAGGTTACGAAAAACGGGTTGTACGGGGATTTGAGGCTACCTTCAAACTTGCTACGAGATCGGCCGTCTCCAACAGCGTCAATTGGCTAATTTGGTCGACGATGCCGGCGATCTTGGGACTGGGGGCGGCCTCGGTCGAGTTATTTCGTCGCGCGATCCGTTGCCGCAGGCCCGACGACGCCGCACGGAGGGGGGAGGATGTGATGATGCTGGCACGGAGCTGGCGGGCGCAGCATTGTGCGCCGTATCTGCAGAAAAGCGACATCTTTAAGGCTGTGGAGGAGGGAGACGGGGCCGCGTTGGTCTTTCGTTCGGTCGTGATGTGCTTTGCGTATTACTCTTGGAGTTTTTTTTGGCCGCCTGTCGAAAAGTCTCCAAATTGGAGAGCTGGACGGCTCTCTGATTGGTCGGTCTGCCCCGTCGCCACCAGGAGCAAAATAAATCCGGCAACAGCTGGAGCAGCCAGCTGACTGAGCCAGGCACGCTGTGGGGCTGCCTGGGTCCCTCCCTGTCTTGGTCCCGCACTGCAACGTCCATCGTAGCTGCCCCACATTGAATTCTCCAAATCAGAAAAAAAAAAGTTGAGATGGGGGAAAACTGAATGAAAGACAAGGCGGTTTGCAATTTTTTGCGGCGCCATATAACGAATAACTACAACACACGAAGATGGCGGCCACAATCGACGTGAATATGCAAAGAGCGTCGCTCCTCGCTGATACGGTCACTTTGCAGCTTTTGCCGTCGGAGCTGCTGCTCATCATCCAGGACCACCACTCCACGCAGTTTCTAGAGGCTGTCGCCAAAGCGGCTCTCACAGCCCCTGCAACCGATCGCATCTTTTGCCATTTTGAGTCCGTTTTCGCAGACATATGCGCACGATGGGTTCTCTCGTCAAGACTCGATGTGAGAGTTCTCTCATCGTTTGCCAGGATTCTGCTTTTCTCCCCGTCACTCTCCGTGTTTCTCACAACACACATCCAACAAGGACGTGGGAGGCTCGACTCTCTAGATTTGGCGGCCTTCCGAGATGAGGACCTTTTGTCTGTTCTCCTCGCCCTGTGGAGGCTCAACAACTTTGACAAACGCACCTACGCCCCCCTGTCGAGGCCTTCCCAGCTACAGTCTCTGTTTGCCCACCAAGAACCTGCCGTCAGGTATCTCGCCGTCAGCGTCTTCTGCCAGCTCCATGATGCGGCGGACCTCAAGGTCGAGGCGCTGCTGGAGAAGCACATCCCGAAGAACACGAGTGTCGTTGCGGATTTGGACGGGAGGAGGGCGGACTATGCGTTTCTGAGCCTGTATGAGGATGCAAGGGTCCAACAGATCCGGGACCTCCGCAGTAGAGTTCGGGCTGGCACGACGACTGTACCTCCCCAGTTACGCATACCAATGCAAAATCTAACTTCTCTTGTTGCCACATATGGCAAAACGGTCATCCCGCGGCCCTTGGGTCCTGTGAACACGCCAAGCACTCTCGCCCTCACGCCGGTTACTGTTGAGAACCTTGAGAATCTCGGCATATTGCTTCAACAGCCGGGCCCGATCCTGCTCCATGGGCTCTCGGGATCCGGCAAGACATCACTGGTGCACGAGGCGGCGAGAGAGCTGGGAAAGCGACAGGATCTCGTAACACTCCACCTAAACGAGCAGACTGACGCCAAGATGCTTCTGGGCCTGTATACCACAGGGTCGAAGCCCGGAACCTTCCGGTGGCGCGCTGGCGTATTAACTACTGCGGTGAGGGAGGGGAGATGGGTTTTGATCGAAGATCTCGATCGCGCGCCCACCGAGGTTATGAGCACATTGCTGCCCCTCATTGAACGCGGAGAGCTGCTGATTCCTGGCCGAGGAGAGAGGATACAGGCTCCCAGCGGTTTTAGGATGTTCGCCACCGTCCGGACGCTGCGCGGGATGAACGACAAGGAGAACCTCCCCAGCCTCATTGGACTACGCCTGTGGCAACTCCTCCACGTCAAGGCGCTTCCTCGCGATGACTTGCGTGATGTCATCGATAGCAGATTCCCATTGGTACACAAATATATTGGCGGAATCCTCGCCGTGTTCGACCAACTTGTGGTATCTACCAGTGGTTCGGCACGTTTGCTTCACGGCCGGACAGCGCTTGATCGACCAATTGGTACCAGAGACCTTCTCAAGTGGTGTGGACGTCTTGAGGAGATCCTGCGATCGGCTGGCTGCAAGACTGGCAAGGAGCCAATCACTGATACTACCAGAGACCGGATGTTCCTGGAGGCAGTCGACTGCTTTGTCGGAAACGTCCATGGGATAGCATCCCGTAACGCATTGATCGCGGTTATCGGCAAAGAGATGCATGTTTCTCCAGAGAAAGTACAATACTACCAGACCAGCTATATCCCCGAGCTGGAGGATTCTGAGACTAGGTTGACCGTCGGCCGCGCCTCATTCACAAAGCCGCGACGCACAGTCCGGGCTCCTAAGTCGAAGAGGCCATTTGCAAGCACCACACATGCCAAGAGGCTTCTTGAGCAGATAGCTGTTGCTGTTCGTCACCGGGAGCCTCTCTTGCTGGTTGGTGAGACTGGTATCGGAAAGACCACAGTTATCCAGCAGTTGGCAGACTCGCTGGGTCAGCAGCTGGTGGCAGTGAACCTGTCACAACAGAGTGAGGCTGGTGACCTCTTAGGCGGGTTCAAACCGATCAGCGCGCAGACATTGGCTATGCCTCTGAAAGAGGAGTTCGAGGATCTCTTCGAGAAAACAGGCGTCTCGGCTGAGAAGAACAAGGAGTATCTGCACCGGATCACCAAGAAATTCGCCAAGGGCAAGTGGAAAGAGGTATCGAAGGAGTGGCGGAAGGCCCCTAAGATGTTTGAAGCCATTTTGTTGAAGCTCGAGGGGGCTCAGATCCAGAGCGAATCCTCGGTGGATAATCAAGAGGATCAAGATGGCCAGCCGGCCAAACGCCGGAGGACGGAGTCAACGAAGTTGCAGCGCCTACGGGAATTGAGGACACGATGGGATACCTTCTCACGCAGTCTGGACCAGTTTGACAGGCAGCTTTCAAGTGGTCCGGGAGGGTTTGCTTTTGCCTTCGTTGAGGGCAAGGTCGTCAGGGCGGCTAGAAATGGTGACTGGGTTCTGTACGTAATATTATTCCTCCATCGATGTTCAATCAGGACCTGGATCTACGTACTTTGCTAACACTCGAACTCCAGTCTCGACGAGATCAACCTTGCCTCCCCTGATACGCTGGAGAGCATTGCGGGTCTCTTTCAGCCCTCGCCTTCTCTTCTTCTCTCGGAGACGGGAGAAATAGAGAGCATTCAAGCACATCCTAACTTCCGGGTCTTTGGCGCCATGAACCCTGCCACTGATGTGGGCAAACGTGATCTTCCCCTAGGTCTCAGGTCCCGATTCACCGAGATTTATGTTCACAGCCCGGATAGGGACAAGAAAGATCTTCTCACCATCATCAAGACTTACCTGAAAGGAAACAACCTCAGCATCGACCGGCTGTCCGACGATATTGCCGATTTGTATCTTGAGGTCAAGAAGCGGGCGGAGATGAAGATGCTCGTTGACCAGGCCAATGAAGTACCGCATTTCAGTCTTCGTACGCTCACCCGTGTTTTGACCTACGCCAACGATGTGACACCTTTCTATGGCCTCGACAGAGCCGTGTATGAGGGTTTCTGTATGGCCTTCACCACTTTGCTCAGCGAAGAGTCCGAGAGGACCGTAATGCCCCTGATACAGCAGCACCTTTTGAAGAAACCGAACCTCCTCTCCTTGCCTCCCAAAAAACCAATAGACGGGAGAAACTACGTTTCGTTCAGAAACACTAGCAAAGATCACCAGTATTGGCTCCTGCAGGGCAATGAGACACCGGTCGAACGTGACGACTACATCGTCACACCCTATGTCGAAAGGAATCTTCTCAATTTGGTCAGAGCTACGTCCACTCGCAGATACCCGATCTTAATCCAGGGACCGACTTCTTCAGGAAAAACCAGTATGATCGAGTATCTAGCAAACTACACGGGAAATAAGTTTGTACGCATCAACAACCATGAGCACACGGATTTACAGGAATATCTCGGCACATATGTTTCGGACTCCGAGGGCAAGCTCAAGTTCCAGGAGGGCCTTTTAGTCCAAGCCATGAGAGAGGGTTCGTGGATTGTGCTGGACGAGTTGAACTTGGCGCCTACTGATGTCCTCGAGGCTTTGAATCGTCTCCTCGATGACAACCGTGAGCTTTTGATCCCAGAGACACAGGAGATTGTACGCCCATCTGAGAACTTTTGTCTTTTTGCAACGCAGAACCCTCCAGGGCTTTACGGAGGTAGAAAGGTGCTGTCTCGCGCCTTTCGAAACAGATTCTTGGAGCTTCACTACGACGATATCCCAGAGAGCGAGCTGGAGACGATTCTGCAGAAGAGAAGCCGTAATACCGCCCCGTCAGACTGCCGTCGCATCGTGTCTGTCTACAAACAGCTCACCCGCTTGCGACAGGAGAGCCGAGTCTTTGAGCAGAAAAACAGTTTTGCGACACTTAGAGATCTCTTCCGATGGGCCATGCGGGAGGTCGACACGCGCCAGGAGATTGCCGAAACTGGCTTCATGTTACTCGCAGAGCGGGTTCGTAAGCCGGAAGAACGTGAGGAGGTGAAACGTGTGATTGAAGAGGTCTTCAAAGTCAAGATCAACCCTGACCAGCTCTACGATATGGACACGGCACCAGAGTTCAAAGGTGTTCGTGCTCGAAACAGTCAGGGCGTTATCTGGACCCGGGCGATGCGCCGCCTCTATGTCCTGGTTAAGCGCGCAATCCAAAGTAACGAGCCCGTACTGCTGGTCGGCGAGACTGGCTGCGGAAAGACTACAGTCTGCCAGCTCCTCTCTGAATTCGATAAGAGAGTGCTTCTCATCGTCAACGCTCATCAAAATACCGAGACGGGTGACCTTATCGGCTCACAAAGGCCTGTGAGAAATCGCGGCGCTATTCTAGAGGCATTGATGCGGGATCTCACCGAGGCTGCTGCGTTACTTGGAAAGACTGAGGGCTCTCTAGAAGAGCTGCAGGCGTGGTACCGTACCCTCAGCAAGGATGATATCACCAACCTTCCAGACACGCTCAGAGCAAAGATTCGCTCTGGAACCAGCAGAAGCAAGGCTCTCTTCGAATGGAGCGATGGCAGTCTGGTCCACGCCATGAAAGAGGGCAGCTATTTCTTGTTGGACGAGATATCTCTGGCAGATGATTCCGTGTTGGAGAGACTGAACTCGGTGCTTGAGCCACACCGCAGCCTCCTCCTTGCCGAGAAGGGCGTTGAGGATTCATTTGTCAAGGCCGTCGGCGGCTTTCAATTCTTCGCCACCATGAACCCCGGAGGTGACTTTGGAAAGAAAGAGCTCTCTCCGGCTCTGCGCAACCGCTTTACCGAGGTTTGGGTACCAGCCCTTTCGGATGAGGATGATGTTCACAATATCATTGTTTCCAAGCTAGACAGCAAGTTCAAAGGACAGAACAAGTCCCGAAAGTCTCAGCCTATTTCCCGGATCATCGTCGAATTCGCGTCGTGGTTCGGAAAAACGTTCAGAGCTTCTTCAGCTACTGCCTTCTCCGTCAGAGATATCCTGACTTGGGTATACTTCATGAATACCGGCGAGTTCTCTTCCCCAGAGTTGGCCCTCCTCCACGGCGCAGCCATGGTTTTCATTGACACCATCGGGGCCAACCCTTCTGCACTACTTGCCGTTGACCCCAAAGCCATGGAGGTTCAAAGGCAGATGTGCCTGGAGAAACTAAGCACACTCTGTGGTCGCGATCTCGTGCCGCTCTACTCTCAGGTACCACAGGTGCGGGTTGAAGAAACAGTGCTTTCCATTGGCGACTTTAGCGTGGCCAGGGTAACTGGCGCGAAGCCCGACGCCGGTGACGAGTTTGGCGTGCCAACTACCAAGATGAACGCTATGCGCGTGGTGAGGGCTCTACAGGGAACGAAACCCATCCTGCTCGAGGGAAATCCCGGTGTAGGGAAGACAACGCTCATCACAGCACTCGCGAGAGCATGCAACCGCCCGCTGATAAGGATCAATCTCTCAGACCAGACGGATCTGATGGATTTGTTTGGAACAGATGTCCCTGTCGAAGGCGCTGGGGCGGGCAACTTCAGGTGGCAGAATGCCCCGTTTTTGGAGGCGATGCAGAACGGATCGTGGGTTTTACTTGATGAAATGAACCTTGCATCCCAGACTGTGCTCGAGGGTCTAAACGCCTGTCTCGATCATCGTGGCGAGGTCTACATTGCGGAACTAGACCAGGTCTTCAAGCGCCACCCCGACTTCAAGCTCTTCGCAGCTCAGAACCCTCATCACCAAGGCGGTGGCCGCAAAGGACTTCCCAGCTCCTTCGTCAATCGTTTCACAGTCGTGTACTCCGACGTGTTTACCAAGGAGGATCTCCTCCACGTCACGGCCAAGAAGTTTGACAAGATTGGTGGCGAGATGCAACACCAACTCATTGAGTTCATGTCTCGCCTCGACGATGCGGTGGTATCCCAGAGGCTGTTTGGCTCACAAGGGTCGCCTTGGGAGTTCAACTTGCGAGATACCCTCCGGTGGGGTGATCTGCTGACGTCTGAGCATGCCCTTCTCGCGGGTCGGAAGCCTGATGACTTCCTGGACGTCATAATCCGACAACGCTTCAGAAGCGACAGAGATAGGTTCGAGGTCAATAAGCTCTTCTCTGAAATTTTTGGCCGTCTGCCTGAGGATCATAGTCTCTACCATGACATCAACCCCTATTTTTGCCAAGTCGGCATCGCCACCCAACGCCGGAACGCCCTGTCGCAGAAGACGCCATTCCCACCCATCGACCCAACACCAAGGCTCAAGGAAATCGAGTCGATCCTGATTGCGGTCGAGCAAGATCTTCCTTGCATCTTGGTCGGCCCTTCTGGCAGCGGCAAATCAGCGCTGCTCAATCACGTCGCTGCGTTGGCTGGCAGGTCCCTGGTCATTTTCGCCCTCAACGCTGATGTGGACGCTATGGACCTCATAGGTGGCTATGAGCAAGCTGATCCCCATCGAGAAGTCCTTGCATGCCTCACGAATCTTCACCAGGTTCTTCAGGAACAGATCCTACGTGCTGTTCCGGAACCTATCCCGGATGCGGCATTAGACCTGATGGGGGCACTCAACTCGCTCTCGGGCGAAGCGCAGTATGAGAGTATCTTGGCAATGATCGGAGTGTTTCAAGCGAACGGAACCGTCGCTGGCGACCTTGCAGCCGTGTTGCCTGAAGCGTCCGACATGCTGCGCAAGCCGCTGACGATGGAAAACCCCCGCTTCGAGTGGCTGGACGGCGTCATTGTCCGTGCCGTCGAGACGGGTGCCTGGTTGGTTCTGGATAATGCAAACTTGTGCAGCGCGTCTGTTCTTGACAGACTGAACTCCCTCCTCGAACGGCCAAATGGCTCACTCAGTATCAATGAGCACAGTGGACCTAATGGCGAGGCTCGAGTTGTCAAGATGCACCCAGACTTCAGGATATTCCTCACTGTCGACCCGCGTTATGGCGAACTCTCTCGAGCTATGAGAAACCGCTCGGTTGAGATCTACCTCGATGAAAACACCGCCCCGAGAGAAGCCTACGTCGATCAGATCGCACCCATTGATGGGGGCTTGCACAGGTATCATACCGCGACGAGCGTACTTCGGGAATCTCCAACAGAAGATGGCCAAGCTGCACGGCTTGCTCTGGATGTCCTGTCTCTCAGCGATACCAGGTTGCTCGAGGCCTTTGTGCAAGCTTCACACGAAGGCCTGGATACTGCATTGCAGTTGCCAGCTGCCAGCCAGGCGTTGTCTCAACTCCTGGCATATACCGGGTCGGATGATGCAGCCCCCTTGAGGCAGGCCGTTGCCCGTCTCTATGGTGCCGTCCCGGACAGGATGCTGATGTCACTTCATCCTCTGCTGAACTCTCCCATGATACCATTGCTGGAACAGGCCAACGAAGGCCTCGCCCACTGGCTTGCGACCTGCTACGAGTTCTACCTAGATATTCAAGATTTCCAGCTTACGATGGAGGGACAGCTTAGCAAAGTCAACATCAGCAAGCCATCTTCGCTGAACCGCCTCCAGAGATCCTTCATCGCAGATAAGGTCGCGTCTCTCTCGAAAGACTCAACTGTTCATGCCGTCAGATTCCTGACATCGGCTGTGCGCGCATTCAAGGCCTACCTGGTTGAGAATGTCGAAGAGACTGGCAATTGGCAAGAGCGCCGCGCAATCATGAGACGACTGTTATTCTTTTGGAAACGGATGTTCGAATATCTTGCAACCTCTCCATTCGAGGAAGCGAGGTTCCAGGCTCACCTTACACTGGGAGCTAGCCTCCTGCAGCTTGGGCTGTCTGCTCTGCAAGAGCCTGGCTCGCAAAAGATGCTCTCGGCGATTGCCGGGTATCTTGAGCGAGATTTTGTTGTCGGGTTCAAGTTGTCTACTGGCCTCAGCATGGAGGCTTTGTGGACGCGACTACGTCCCGTCCCGACTCCTGATCAACAGACGCTGGGTCAAGTCATTGAGATGGAACGTCTGGCAGACCGGTTCGATTCGCTGCGTTGGAGAGCCGATGTGAACGTTTCTACTCTGCGCACCGTTCAGGACACAATGGCGAGGGCATACGCTGTCGTCAGAACCGGAAAAGGCGACGCCGCTGCCCTGATCAAGGACTTGCAGGCGGAGATATGTTCCCTAGAGGCGGGACTCGAACAGCATGCCGGCGAGCACCAGCCGTTCTTTGCCTCTTGCTTTGATGGCCTCCGTCAAGCAGCTGTTCTCCACCAGTCATCACAGCAGGTGGCGATTCCGTCAGGCTCATCGGATGTTGACGTGCTTGCGAACTTGCCAACAGTAGGGCTGATGCGTCTCCAGAGCGTGAAGCCAACAACCTTGCAGATGGTGGATTACATACTGGCGCAAAACAGCGACGCCCGTCCTTGGTCTGGCGTGTTGTCCAAGACCCTCTTGCTCAAATATGATGCGGCGTCTTCGGCAAGTCTCCAGGAGTTGCGCTCCCTCGAGGTGGAGATGCCTATTATGGGCAAGGCCCTCGCAGGTACAACCGAGGCGTTGGCTACCTCGGCTCTCGCAAAGTCGGAAGCGTTGCTACTAAGGCTGATGAGCGAGGTGTTGTGCGCGCACGACGATTCCTATGCTGGCCGTATTGAGATGTTGTATCAAGACCTTTTAGCTAAGGGCGACTTCTCACCTGTGAACATTTCTGATGTCGCTCCTTGGCTAGATCGATGGGGTGCCTGTGAGATTCCAGGACCCCAACACGTCATTGACATCTTTGGGTCGCATTTTTTCAAGGCGTTGATAGCTTTGGCCGCGGCAGCAAAGGGCCTCCAACCCCGCGCGGCATATACTTCGATCGCTTGGGTTCAGTTCTCTCTTGGATGTATCAAGCTGTTCGTTCCGGACAAAATCTTTGACCCGCACCACAGGGCACAGGTTGAAGCAGAGGAACACCGCGAGCTGCATGAGAGCCTGCAGAGGCAGATAGCAGCCCTCGAGAAGTTCGAGCTTGCTTTCACGGGACAGAAAGAGAATGTACGTTCAAAGCTCATTGCAGAGGAAGCTGCTGGGCTGGGCGAGCCGCCAGCTGTCCAGGAAATATACAGACCCGGCGATGCAGAGCTTCGCGGGCTACAAGGAGAGTTCACCAACGTCTTGAACTTGCTGGTCAGGAACGATGTATCATTCTCTCACCTGCGATCAGTCTCCGCTTCGTCCGGTGGCGCTGCCGAAGAGCTGGCCCTTATTGAGCAGAATGTGGTGCTGCTGATCGGTCGGCTGATGGGACGCTTCGAAGCCTACCAAGACTTGACAATGCCCCTGGTCAGCTTTTTGCGCTGCCTCCAGATGGGCCTCTCTCTTGGCCGATCAGCCGTCCCAGGCACATCTACGGAGGGCGATGGCAACTCACAGCCACTCATGGCAGTCACTCCTTTTATCGGCGGAACTGTGTGGAAAGCCGAAACTGCGGGATTGCCGCTTTGCTCACTCGAGTTCCTCTCCCTGATGCAGGCTATTGTTTCCATTGAGGGGCTCCAAAATGTGCCTGTCAACCTCCGCTGCGCGGTGCATGAGTCGTTTGCTGCTTTCCACGACGAGTGGAGCAAGAAGTTGGAAGCCGATCGCAAGCTTGAGGAAGAGAGGACGAGTTTGTTTCGGCACAAGGGCAGCCTCGAAGACGAGGAGGAGTTTGATCAAGAGGAGTTCGAGCAGCTCTTCCCTGACTACTACGGCGCTGAGGACGAAGAGGAAGCTGCAAAACCAAAACAAAAGAAGGACATCGTCATCAGGGGCGGACGCGAGCTGTCTGTTTTGCTGGCGGAAGCGCATGAGAGAATTTTCCTATCTCCCCTGGAAGCGCAGTCTAGCGTTCGCGGCCTCTGCACCAAGGTTGCTCGTAGAGTTGCCCGAGAGAACCGCAGCGCGATGGCCTGTGAACCAGAGCTGGATGGCCTGCTTCTCCCCGCGACCCTCATGATATTTGACGAACAGTCAAAGGCTTTCGGATCCGGTGTTGAATCGACAAACTGCCACTTCTACACAGATGCCAACCTTGCCGAAGTCCGGAAGCTGCTGACTCTTGTCAATGCTATCAGAAAACGCTTCCTGGAGCTGCAGGGAGTGGATGAAATTGGCCACCATCAAACGCTTGCCGATGTGGTTCTCGCATGCGAAAAGGTGCTGGAGATGTCGATTGACAACCCGCTTGCCAGCTTACTTCCTTGCGTCGAGCGTCTGCATTCATTCATGTACGAGTGGCATGAAGGCGGCTGGGCTACCAAGGTACACAAGGCAACGGTATTGTACGAGAGACTGCGTGATACCATCTGCGATTGGCGACGCCTGGAGCTGTCGAGCTGGTCAAGGCTGCTCGACACCGAGCTCAAGAAGTGCCATGACGCCGCCAAGTCATGGTGGTTCATCGCCTACGGCGCCGTGATACTCGAACCATGCTCCATTCTGCAGAGGGGCCTGGACTTGAAAGACCATGCCGTCAAGCTGTTGGGTATTCTTGAATCGTATTTTACAGAGGCCAGCGTCGGCCAGTTTGCCTCGCGTCTAGATCTTCTACGCCAGCTCAAGAACCAGTTGGATGTGCTTATCCTTGATGAGCCCGCCCTCGGCTTGATTCGTGATGCGGTTCAAAACTTCATCGTCTACTGCGGCCGATACGAGCGCAAGGTGACCGAGACGATCCACACCGGCAGAGTGCCTCTCGATAGGACCATGAAAGACGTGCTGCTGATGATGAAGTGGAGAGACAAGAATATTGAGTCGCTCAGGGACAGCGCGCGCAAGTCACACCAGAAGCTATTCAAGCTTGTGCGCAAGTTCCGGAACGTACTGGAGCAGCCAGTCAAGCCTATTCTGGAACAAGCCCTCCCCAATGAAGACCATCCACCCAGTACTGACATCAGCAGAGCCGTGCCTGGAACCAGGGCTGACAAGAACGCGGTCGAGCTCTGCCAGAAACTTGTCACGGGTATCCAAGACCATCCTCAGTGGGCACGGATGGCAAATCTCGACAGCATCCTCAAGGCGATGTTGAAATATGGTTCGCTACCAACCAAGGCTGTCAGCGCCGCTGACTTGGTAGAAGAATTTACCTCTGATCTGGTGTCTTCAATGGCTGATCTTCGAAAAGAAACGCCGGCAGAGCTCAATGACGAGACCAAGGACCTTGTTGGCCATCTCAAAACACGCAAGACCAACCTCTATAATGACACACTCAAGACCCTGCGCACCATGGGCATCAGCAGAAGCCTCGGCACCATCGCCCTTGGGCGCCAGAGCTCGACTCATCTTGTGTTGGTCGGCTCGGGACTTGTGCCCTATCTGAGCGGTTCCTCGTTGAATTCGATCGAGTACTTTTATCACAAGACACTAGACCTCGCCCCCCGGTTCCGGTATGCCACCCAGGAACATTCGGAAGACCTAGGCCGCGACATTGTTGCCCGCAGCGTTGGATACCTCGAGGGTGTCTTGTACGTCATGTTCCGCCAGCGCCAGTTCCTCTCGCGCGCTGCAAAGGCCGAGAGCGGGCTTGAGGATATAATTTCTCTGGTCAAGGAGCTCTCAGCTAGCGAAATTGGCGGAGGCCTTAGGCTACAGGAGTCCTCGACCAACTATTCTCAGGTTGTCCGCTGGGTTGTCCAGATTCTCAAGTTTGCGACTCACTTAGTTGAGATTCACGGAAGACTTGGAGGAGCAAGCAATGCCAGCGTTCGCCATGGCCTAAGCCGCTGGGTCGAGACTTTCGCGACGCTGGATGCTGATCACGATAAGCTGCCGCGCCTCCCTGCTGGCTTCAGCTCCGCAATCCATGAACAACTGCAAGCTGACGTGGAGAGGGAGCTGAACGGCCTCCGTGACAACTTGGATGGGATGTTGCAAGAGAGGGCCGACCTGGCTTTCATCGTCCACCAGGTGCAACTCTGGACCAGCACCCAAACAGTGGGAATCATGAACGGAGTGCACTCTGGCGCCAAGCTGGACGACTTCACGTCGTCGGTCCTGACTCTGTCCAGCAAGATTCTCGTCGCCCTGCAGAACTTCCAGAAAACTGCCCAAGCTCTGCCGGAGAATCCAGAAAACACAAGCTGGTTCCTACAGTACAGTGATGGGCTGGAGAAATCTATCGACTCACTCCGCATGCCAAAGATCGGAGACGAAATCGAGGGGCTCTTCCAGCTGCTTAAGGGCCTAGATATCAAGCAGCCAGCCATTAGACAGTCAGCAACAACACTCCTCCGTGTTGTACTCCCCGTGTTGGAACAGTACGCCGTCGCGTGCAGACAAAACATTGGACAGTACGGAGAGCTGCACAGGACGACTTGCCGCCTTGGCTATACACTAAGCAACTCGTTTGTGCAGATCGCTGCCCAGGGATTCTGCTCGCCCAAGGAAAAGAGCGACGAGAAGGCAGCCGACTCGGGCAAGGTCGAGAGCGGGACAGGGCTGGGTGATGGTGAAGGCGCTGAGGATATCAGCAAGGATATCAAAGCCGACGAGGACCTGTCGGACCTAGCGCAAGATCCGAATAACAAGAACAAGGGTGATATCGAGGACAACGAGGACGCTGTGGATATGGGCGAGGACGACCTTGAAGGCGAACTAGGGAGTGTCGCATGCGAGGATGAAGAGGAGGATGGTGATAAATCTGGAGACGATGATGGAGACGATTCAGACCGCGACGACCAGGCAGGCGATGTTGATGATTTGGACCCTACGGCCGTGGACGAGAAGATGTGGGACGGCAGCGGGGAAGACGATGCCGATAAGGACCAGCAGGGTGATGATGCTCACGGGAAGGAGGACGAGAAGGACCAAACTGCTGCTCCTGAGGCTGGTGCCAAGAAGGATGAAAAGAAGAAGGAAGAAACCCTGCAGGAGGATGGCGCCGAGCAGCAGCCCGAGGCAGATGAGGACATGGATGCTGAACCTGGGCAGGAGGAAGAGGCTGGTCCGCAGGAGGAACTCAATCGACAGGACCAGCACGTCGAGGAGAACGAGACGCTCGCCTTGCCGGATGACATGAACATTGATGTTGATGACGAGTCGGTCTCCGGGGAGGAAGATGACTTGGATGACTTGGCTGATATGGATGATGCTGAAAAGGTTGAGGATAAAGAAGGAAAGGACGGGGAGAGCGGGGATGAGGATGAGCAAGGCGTGGAGGATGCTCCGCAGGACTTGGACAACATAGACGAGGAGGAGGGAGAGGAGGTAGCAGAGGACGGCAATGTGCCTGGGAAGGAAGAGGAAATGGATATGGACATCGACAAAGAAGAGGCAAAGGAAGAGGAGCATGGAGAAGAGGAGGCCAAAAAGGAGCAACCCAAGATGCGAGACGAGGGGAACTCCGCCGATCAAGACAACGCAGCTCCCAGCGACGTTAAGAATGGCGGTGGCCAAGCCCAAGATGACGACGACAACATGCAAGATGAACAGACCGACAACAAGGCTGCTCAGAGGGAGCAAGGTGCCGTGGGCAAGCAAGCTGCGGAAGAGAAGGCCGCAGCTGGAGAGACGGGCACTGCTGCAAGGGCAGACCAGGAGCAAGGACCGTCCGAAGATGCGGACGCAGCGGACGCAATCGAAGCCCAGCCGTTCAAGAAGCTCGGAGACGCGCTCGAGCGGTGGTACAAGAATCAGCGAGAGATTCACAATGCCGCCGAGAGTCAAGACGAAACCCCTGACAAGTCGGCCCCTGATATGACCAGCAACGAATTCCAGCATCTTCAGGATGAAAATGCTGAGGCTGACGCGCAGGCTCTGGGCACGGCTACTGACGAAGAGGTTCGCCCCATGGATGACGCAATGGCAATTGACAACGAAATGGACAATGGCCAAAAACCGGGGCTCCTTGACGACGCTGAGGCGGAAGAGGAGACTAAACAAGATGTCGAGATGGAGGACATGGACCTGACTGAGTCCCATGACACTTCTAAGAATGATCGTGAGGATGGCCGGTCCGGTGTTGCTACACGGCAAGGCGCGCTGGATGACGATGACGACGATGGAGCGCGGCAGAGGGATCAAATTCAAGATGAGGACGAGAAGATCGAGGAGACCTCCACCCAGCTCTCGGCAACACATCTCAACGAGACCGAAAAGACACTTCGGGACTTCGACGAGGCTCTCGATATGTGGACGGCCTTCCAGACTAAGACGCATTCCCTCTCCCTGTCGCTCTCCTCGCAGCTGCGACTGATCCTCACACCATCCCAATCGACAAAGCTCTCAGGCTCCTTCCGTACCGGAAAGCGTCTCAATATCAAGAAGATCATCCCTTACATCGCATCCAGCTACAAGCGCGACAAAATCTGGATGCGCCGCAGCATCCCCAGCAAGCGAGCCTACCAAATCCTGCTTTGCGTCGACGACAGCAGCAGTATGGGTGAGAACACCTCCTCCGGCCGCCTTGCGCTCGAGTCGCTCGTCATGGTGGCGCGCGCTTTGACAATGCTCGAGGTTGGTCAGGTCGGCGTTCTTGGCTTCGGCTCCGACGTCTTCGTGGCCCATGAGCTCACCGCGCCGCTGTTTGCATCTCACGACGCTGGTGCCCGCGCGCTGCAGCACTTCACCTTCCGCCAGGAAGGCACCGACATGATTCGCCTCTTGCGCTCGACCATCGATCAGTTCTGCGATGCACGCCTCCTCCAACACGGCAGCAGCTCTGGCGCCGAGGACCTCTGGCAGCTCGCACTCATCCTGTCCGATGGCCTCGTACAGTCAAAAGACCACGCGCGCCTGCGCCCCTTGCTCCGCGAGGCCATGGAGCAGCGCGTCATGGTTGTCTTCATCGTCATGGACGATGCTGGCCACAACAAGAAGGGTCACAGCGTGCTCGAGCTCAAGGAGGCGCGCTTCGGCACCGACGGAATCCCTGTCATCCATCGCTATCTCGACTCGTTCCCGTTCCCGTACTATCTCATTGTTCATCACCTTGAGGATCTACCGGGTGCTCTGGCGGCGTTGCTCAGGACATGGTTTGCCGAGGTGAATGCCTAGTTAATTACTTTGGGCATGTGTTTTTAGTTTATTTTTTTATTGGTGTTACGGGATACATGGATGTACAGAAAGGAAAAGCAAATGTTTTGTCTTGCTCTTTAGAGTTAAGTAAATAGTCACATAGCTAGGTTCGATCAATGGACCTTGGTATTCGTCACATATCTTCCCGTGCGACCACGTTGCATCAGCTTGGTTCTGTTTGAATCTTATTTACCACAATCGTAAGTTTTGCAATTCTTCAAGAGATCCTGCTTATATTGACCAGATGTCCTTGCACACCAGTCCCTCTTCAAAACCTGGCAAATGGGTTACATCTCAGATCCCTCACATAGAATAAAAGCAGAGAGGGGTGGCAAAGGTACTCTGTACATCATTGCTATGCACTATGCAACGGCTTGCCGCTTCCTGACATCCTACCGAGAAAGAAAAACCAATCTCATTCCATGCCGAATGTGAAATTCCGTGAGACACATCCAGCCGCATACCCGCCCCTGACTCCATTACACGCGCAAAGACTTAAAGGCACAAGAAAAAGAAATATGATAAATACAACAGTGTCTCTCCTATTCGGAGGGACTACCTTTCCTGGGACTGAATGCCTTCCCAATGAAGTCTCTGGTAACCTGTACCCACTCAACAGTAAGCCATCCTTGCTGAACCTCCCGTTCCACTGATTGATGGCGTGATCAGACGAAGATGTTTGCCGCTATCCATGCTCATCTGCCCTGACATAAAATATAAAAACCTCTACTAAGCCTGGCTAGCAGCATTCTTCTGCCGCTCTTCTTCATCACGTAGGTAAATGAATGGCTGATCATCCCGAACCTTGCCCTTCGCGACTAGTGCTCCTGATACGTCCTCCTGTGACCCCGCCTGTGAGTTCTGGTCAACTTGACTGCCCTCCAGCTTGCCCTGCACTAGCTCGATGTCGCCAATAGTATCGTTGAACACCGATGTGAGGGATGAAAGAACAGCCATTCTATTCCACTCGCCGCGTGTGCGCCAGACCTCGTCCATCAGCTCGCGGTTAATTTGCTCAAGCTGCTCAACACTGCAACCCGATGTTCGGTCGACCAACATAAACAAGAACTGGGTCATGCGGCCTTCGTGGACAACAGGCTGCTGTGATGACCCTCCCGATGAAGAAGCACCCGAGTTGCGAATTGACGTCATCGCCCCTGATGTATGGGTTGGAGTAGACATGCTGGGGGTGTCATTGAGGATGTTGTCGAGACTGGTAACATTGGCTGCCTTGTTGCGTGCGAGGCGCTGCGATGAGGACGGGCTATTCTCTTCACTCAAGTTGAGTCCGCTGCCAGGGTAGTGACTGACACCCATGCGCGACGGCAAGATACCTTGCGCAATCCCTGCCGCTTGTGAGTGCGCCCAATCACGCTCACTTGAAGTGCCCTGGCTGGCCAGTGAGCCGAGCGAATGTCGGTTCTGAGACTGCGTGTCAACGAGTTGTGTCTCATCAGCCTCGCTATTGAGGCCATTCGTCCGCTGGGTGTTTGTCAGTTGCGTGCTCCAGTTGCTCTCACCACGATTTGTGGAGGGATCTGAAGTCTTTGTCGTTGATGCGTCATTTAGCATAGCGGACGGCGATACCCCTGGAGGTACAGAAGTGACAGCAGAACGTTGTGAGAACTGTGTCCCGGCAGTTGCCCTTGTTGAGTCGCCAAGCGGCGGAATGGGTGGCCTTGCCCACCTAAACGGCGAGCCGCCCTCATGCTGTGGTTGAAACTGGCTCTCGGGGTTGGCGTCACCCATTACCACATCTTCAACCTCTTGTCGAGAAGGTGCCGATGTACCATTGGTCAGCGGGTGTGACTCCGACGACGTTCCATGTCCATTCGACTTGGGGCTCATCACCATGAATCGCGCCGCAGTCGTGTGGGCTGCGCCAGATATTGGAATGCCAATCCCGACTGGGCCCTGAGAGTCACTGTCGCCGTCAGGGAGATCGGATTGAATCAAATCGACTACAGGCTGGAACGCTTCTCTCTTCCGCGCCTTTTTTTCGGCATCTTTCGTTCTCTGCAATTGTCTCTGGTAGATTTCTTCAAATCGAATGCCTTGGTTGCTCAGTGTTTGTCCAATATCATGCACATCCACTTCAACGTTGGTACGAAGCTCATTCGCTTTGAGGGTCCGATCCCGATCACCAATATTCTTGGCGTCAAGGTACAGCCGGTTGATGTCTTTGTAGAAGTCAACCGGTCTCGCGTAGTACCCGTTGGCGAGACGTTCTTCAATGGTAGTTGTCTCCAAATTGTAGAAAAACTTGCCAGTCGCTGTCTCTCTGATTCCACCAGTTCCCTCTTTATCTTCGGCCACCTCAAATGGTCGCCTCTCGCCTTCTGCAAGATCCGGTCGAACGTAGTTCGGGTCTTGCTCGTCAAACAAGTAGGCAACCTGTGCAAAAGGAATAACTGGCTGTCTAAACTTCCGGTATTTGCGGTGAATCTGATCCATAATCGGCTGCAATCGCATCTTCAGCAAATTCAGGTGGTGGAGATCTGCCTTGCGCTGAGCCTTGATTTCTTCTTTTGTGAGCATCTTAGGGGGGGGTGGCGGAGCAACAGGAAGCTCTTCAAGAACCCGCTTCTTGCGGTCTGCCGGGTCCGGGAATTCAGACGGAGACTTTCGAAGATGAGCGACAATGTTGCCAAAAAACTCAAGTCGGTTTTCGCGGTTAGGCCGATCGACAACAGCACGATTCTTTTTGGAGAAACCAAATAGATCTTTTAGAATGCCGGGGTCCAATTCCTCGGGGATAGTATCCGAGGTACCGAGTAGTAAGATCGGGTCGGCAGCAGGGATATTTCCCAGCATGGTGATGAAAGTGGTGATTGCCGAGTCACCGAGACTATTCCACCAAACATCGACATTAGGGATGAATAAAACACCTGGCTTGTGTCGCTTCACTTCAGTGAAAAGACTGACTATTACTTGCTCCAGCGGCTAAAACAACAGTTAGCACTTCTCATATCTAGAAGTAAGGTGCGGAAACTCACTCTTCCATCGCCAAGCAAAGTCGCCAAGTCAAAGTTCTGAATATGTGTTCCCTCCAAATGGTGAAGACAAGCATTTGCCAGGTAGTTCTGGCCCATTCCTGGAGTGCCACACACGAGCAGCCGGGGACGGAAAATCCGGGACCGCTCAAATTCCTGGTGCAGAGCTTCCCTACCAAACCCATGATCGGCATCATGGTGCTGCTCGTACATCGCTTCCTCGAGGGCTGTGGTCTTTTTCGGGCGAGGGAGGATGTTATCTAACACCTTAAGGATCCCATCGTATTGGTCTCTGAGCAAAGGCTCAATAAGACGCGGGAGAGGCGTCGCGGCAGACGACGCGGACCTCTCAGACGACGGAATCATCTTCTTGACGGAGAGCATGAAGTCCGTCGCGTGAATCGAAATTTTATCGGGGTCGACGATAAGTTTTTCCTTGGAGGAGTAGATCTGAGGATATGTTCTTTGAATAGCGTTCAGGGCAGCTTCGGTGCAGAGCGCTCTCAGATCAGCACCACCATAGCCCTTGGTATTTTCGGCAAGAGCCCGCTTGAAGCCATCTGAAATACCCCAATCTTTGGTGTGAATGTCAAGGATAGCTCGTCTGCCTTCGATATCAGGCAAGGGGAAGTAGAACTCTCTGTCGAAGCGCCCAGGGCGACGAAGAGCGGGATCGATGTTGTCAGGACGATTTGTCGCGCCAATAACAATGACCTGGCCACGACCATCCATACCATCCATCAAAGCAAGCAGCGTAGAGACGATACTAGCATGAATTTGCTCCTGCTTACTGGATCGAACAGGCGCCAGACCATCGATTTCGTCAAAGAAAATGATGCTTGGCTGTGTCCTCCTAGCTTCCTCGAAAAGCAGTCGGAGCTGCTTCTCAGCTTCACCAACCCATTTGCTGAGGGCATCAGCTCCCTTGCGCATATAGAAACTGATCTTGCGTCCTCCAGCTCCAACAGAGTTTGCCAACGCTCTAGCGAGAAGAGTTTTACCGGTACCAGGCGGACCATGGAACAAAACGCCTCGAGGTGGTGTGACATGAAACTTGAGAAAGAGCTCAGGGTACAGCAGAGGTAGCTGCACCATCTCCTTGAGTTGATCGATGTGGCCTTCCAGCCCGCCGACTTTGCTGAAGTCAACGTTCAAGTCCACACCCAAGGGATCCGCGTCAGCATATGCCTTCTGGTTTTTCACCTTCCCAACATTCGGGGTGGCACCCCCTATGCCCCCAATACCATCGGCATTGGGAAGCGGAGCCATGGGATTAAACAGGCCGACGGGAGGGGCGGCAGACGTAGGTGTCATGCCAACGGTGCCACCGATTCCAGAACGTTGGACCAGCTCATCATCACTGCTGTCGGAATCAACACCGCCTGTGGCGCCGGTACCCCATGGGCCTCCAAGCAGGGATCCGCCTCCACCGCCTCCGCCGAAGGGCCCATAAGTGCTATTGAAGTTGCGTTCCCATGCTTGACTAGCACCGCCTTTGCCGCCTCTGCGGCCTTTTGCAGGAGTTTGCGATGGCTCTTCCTCTTCGTCAACTTCAAGTGCGGCAATGTCAATTGGCTGGATACTGTAGTTCACGGGTTTCGCAGTGCGGCGCTTTTTAGGGGTGCGCTCCTCATACTGAATAGATGGAGACCGCTTACGACGCCGTGGCCGTGAACGTGAGCTCTGTCTCAGTTCTTCAAGTTCCTCGGCCATCTCGTCCTTATCAAGCTCCACTTCTTCGTCTCCGGAATCTTCCCGGGAGCGACGGGTCTTTCTAGAGCTCCTGCTGCGAGCGGCACGCCCCCGAGCGGGGGTAGAGCTCGAGGAACCATCGTCGGCAGCGTTGCGGTTCTGTATTTTCTTGGCCGAGACTTCTGAGGCCGACATTTCGGCATCGGCCGACTCTTCGCCGGGGTCGAAGTCGCTGCTGGGTTCTTGCGGTGTCTTCCGGCCACGAAGCCCCGACCTTTTTCTCAACAATCGGCGCCCAGTGGCGTTGCTTTCAGGCTCGGCTTCTGTTTCTGCCTTCTCGGTGGTAGCAGACACGGTTCCACGTGTCGCTCTCGTTCGCCTGGTGACTGGGGCATCGTCGTCATCATCGTCACCATCTTCAGCTAGCTGATCTGCAATCTGCGCGGGTTGGTTTTCCATTGTGGCGTCCGAGGAGACCTTAGCTTCTTCGACCTGCGCACTTTCTTCAACATCGCTGGCGTCTTTTTTTTGTTGGGTCTCTCGATCGCTGGGTGCGAGTTCATCTAGACCATCGGTGGGTGCGTCGACTTCCGTCTTGGGATCGCTTTCCTGTGTCGCTTCCTCAATGGTAGAGGGTGGTTTCTTCAGGCCTTTCGCACCACGCGTGGCTCTCGTCGCTCGACTCATGGTTTCCGGACTACGGCTCCGAGAAGCACGAACAGGAAGGCCATGTCGTCCCGAGTTTGACAGCTCCAGCAATGTCTCCTCGGTTTCTTCGGTCCGCGCCCTTGTGGACCGGCGGCTGGGTGGAGGCATTGTGGGTTCCTCCTTCCCGCGCTTTGCACGTTGATTTGCCGATGGAGTTTTGAGAACAACGATTCGCGAGGGACGTTTCTTCGGCTGATCTTCTTCGTCGCTGTTATGGCCGGAATCCACGGCGCCAAGCACGTCAGAATCGTCGCTGCTTTCTTTGTATGAAGGATGGACAACTGCGGCTTTTCTCATGCGTCGACCGGTTGATGTTATCGGCAGGTCGTCTTCGTCGTCCTCTTCGTTGTCATCCTCAGCAAACGAATTTTCAAGTTCGCTATCCGAAACGCCCTCCTCGTCGTCTTCGATATCTGAACCTCGATACTTGACACCGCGCGACCGGGACTTTCCGCCACTAGTTCGTCTAGTCTTAGACGATCGCGTCTTCTTGTTGGATTTTGGAGGCTTGTCTTCGCTCGGATCGAAATTCTCGTCTTCCGGATCTGATGCGTTCGGGTCAAACCCATCCAAAATATCGCGCTTCCTTTTTACAGGCATGGTTGTCTACTCGATTGAGACAGGTAGATGGTCGGCTCTCAGCTTGAGATACAGATCCGACAGCTCGTAGGATGGGGTGACGAGATTCGGGACGATGAATATTACGGGAATAGACACGCCAGTGTCGAAGCTAGATGCTTAAGTCCGCAGGAATGAAGATGAGCATGTATCCAAATGCGACAGGGAAAAAGGGGCTACAGCTTCATCCATTGCGATGACTCGGCGCAACGCGGAGACGATGGGTTTGGAGCAGAAAGTGAGCACATACTGTATCTTCACGTTGCTTGTTGGTCGAAACAAGAAATTCTGGCGATCAACGTCGCTCTCGTACCGACGACGACGGTCTAAGACCGCGACAGAACATGTGCTGAGCAAACTTGATCGAAGGCGCTGAAGGACAACTCCGGCCTGCCAGAAGCAGAATCGGCATAGGGTGAGCTGATGACGAAAAGGGAAGAGAAAAGTATGTTTCAAAGGCTATCTCATCGGAATGAAGGACGGTGGCAGCAGTCACAATGGGGCGCGTTGCCTCTTGACCGTGAAAGAGGGATGTTCGTTTTGTGATGGTGGGCCAGCAAAACCGAACTGCCAAAATGGAGGGTGAAGCGAGCAGGAGCCAGTCTGCGTCGCGCGTCCATTGCGCGGGACCTGTTCAATAGGACGGCGCTAGCCAATCAACGCCCCACGACACACCAAAAGCCCCACTCTACCTGGCCCGAGCTTGCAGGCACCAGCCCCGTTTATGAATCACCTCAGGAAAATCGCCGTCCCGACTTCCACAACGTGAGCTCAACCACGCGTCGCAAAAGACGAATCAACGCATTGATACCTCACGATACAAAAATATTGGTTCTATTGTTCGGAAAGCCTTGAGCCTGGCCTCTAGCTGCTCCGTGTCGTATTTTTACGAATCATGCATGCATACAGAAATGACAATTCCCTCGGGCGCAAATCGAAAATTCATGTTCAAGACGCGCCAGAGAGGCATCGCGAATGTGGTTTTGGTGCAGATGGTGGCGTCATAACCTGCGATCGATTGACGTGGGAAGTTCGAACCGTTTGTGGGGATTTTTTTCACGTGGGCAGGGGTTGCGATGCGGCTCAAAACTGGTGCCGCCAACGGAGGCCGACAGCCAGGAACAACCGGGCTCTCGGCCCAGCCCTGTGGGAGATGGGACAGGTCCGAGTCGGCTTCGGTCGAATCGCTCTGGTCTGGCAATGCCGAAGAGAGGAGCTTGCCTAGGGTGGACACTTTGCTTTGTCTGCCGCCAACTCAACACTGCGTTGACTCCCCCGCTGGTCTCAACGGAGCTATCCCGGTTGCTGCGGAAGGCAATGGAACAGTCTGCTTGGGGGCACGTCAACCACATGCTCATATCCCAGCCCCGCCCCCGTTAGCAATGCAAACGCGCAGATTACACAGCATGCTGTCTTGTTGATTTATCATGCAAGTCATTTGTTTGCTAATCTAGAATCGAGGTCACCAATTGGTCCTCGCGCCAGTTTTCTGCCAGGAAAACCTATAGGTCCCTACACAGACCTGAGTGCTGTATTATCACTTCCAAGGCCGACCACCATCGTAAACCCACCCCCCGCTCACAACGCATACCGTGTTCAGGCTCTCATACAATCTTCAGATTACACAAAATGAATCATTTGCGTGACCTAACCTGCCGGACTTTGGGGAACTGGAGTGGCAAGGCCAACCTCGCGATGTGATCGACCTTGTCGCCCTTCTTCGACTGCGTCATCCGCGCCCCGACCTCCATGAAGTACTGAGTCAGCTGCTTCTGCTCCAGCTTCAAATCCTCCCTCAAGTCGAGCGTGTTGACCTCAAAATTGTCGATGATGCTTGCAAACACGCAGCAGTGCGTCATAAGCAGGTCGACGTGGGTCTTGCGCATCACTCCACCGTCCGAGAACTTGCGGCGGATATTCTCAACAACCATATCTGGCACTCCTCCCATAACACTTTTTAGTTGGTCCCTCTTGCCGATGGTCCTTGTTCCGCGCTCTCTGCCCTGTCTGGTAGTGGCCCAGAAGATGATCACCAAGAGCAGATAGCGCATGACCCGTAACCGCTCCACCGCGTTCTCATTATGAGCCACGCGACTGATGCGATTGGCAACAAAACGAGATGGGACGCTGATCGCTTCTTGTGCCTTGACACTATCCTGCCAATCCATCACTGGTATCGAGTTGAGTATTTCGGCCCCGATAATTTCCGCGGGGATGTAAACATCCTGGATTTCCTCCGCATCGTAATTACCCTGGGGCACCGGTCGGGCTTGTTCGACCACAGCCTCGAGCTCCTCGCGGGTCGCCATGTTTTCTGTTGTGCCCTTGATGGAATCCATGAGGGCCAGGTCGCCTTGAGCCATCCTGCCCGGAGCACCCGTCGACGTGATGGCATTCTCTGTTACTGCCCGGATGGCCTTCTTCGACTTCTTTGTACCGAATGCCTCTCCCAGCTCAGTTCTCATCTCAAAGGCCGTCTACAAGGGTCAGTCCATCTTCTCAAGTAGCACAGGAGGAGTACACGGACCTTCTTCGCCTTCATGGCCTCGTCGGAAGGCTTCTGCGCACGCACTGTTCCTCGTACCACCATTTTTCTAGACTCTATGACCTCTACCTTCCCAGTCTTTGGGTCAAATAACCCGATGAAGTGTCTGACAAGAGGCCGCAAGCCCTTTGGGTGGTCTTCTTGGGCAGTGTAGTCCAGCGACCTGTGTGAGGTGGAGTGCAACAGCATCTCTGATGGCGGGGCATTCTTTTTTCGCTTTTTGATCGTCTTGGCGTCGACCTTGTCATATGGGAGGAAATCGGTCGCTTGAGAGAGAGTCAGGCCAGGTGCCACGGCTATTCGTCGTGTTAGCAGCCGCTCCTCTACCATCAGCGAAGCCTAACTTGCCTACTACTGGTGGCGCAACCTGCGGCATCAGCAACTTGGAAATTTTGAGGGAGCGGGGTCCGCCGGCGCCGGAGTCGGAGTCGACCCTCTTCTTCTTCGCCTGTGATGAGGCATCTTCGGAGTTTTTTCGTTTCTTTGTTGATTCGGTCACCATTGCGTAGTTGTTTGGCCAATTCCACAAACGAAATGGGCGACCGTTGCTGGATAGCCTGTTGCAAAAACGAGGTGTTGATTGTGGACCTTGCCGAAACTTTTTTTCTGCCGAATGGCCGTTCTGGCTCACCGCCCCGCCCAGTGACCGCCAAGCACCTCCACCCTGACCTGCGATCTGGATCTCAGGTTAGGCACGCCTGATTCATGTTTCTCTGGTAGTATAACTGATGAATAACCTCAAATTGAATTGAAGCTTGAGGCCTCTGCCTCCTGGTTTGAACTGCTGTTAAAATTGGAGTCTGGCTGCTATTTCGATCGGCCAGCGACCTGGAGCTCTTGCTGCCGGCCTGCCAAAACTAAGGTCACGAGCAGGACACTCCATGGACGGGAAGCTCCAGGATTTCGGCACCAATGTAGGCCCCCAAAGTTGTCGTGTCGCCTTGTTGATGGTCGGTAACTTGAGTCGAGCATTTTACGCAATCCAGATACAACTGACGCTCACACATTCACGAAATAAGCATGAGAAATCAAGGCACCAAAGCGAAGCTGTTTAATTGATTGTTGCAAACCCTAGAGATCCCGAGTTCGCATGCCAGCTTCTACTGATCTTCGCAAACACTGCGATCCAGCTCAACCATGATTGACAGGCAACCAGCCTTTACCAAATCCACCGCGTCTGTCCATGCAATGCATACCACATTCCCGTCAAGATAACGTGGACCTAAGAACGCCCGAATGTCGAGTTGTTGTGCTCCTAGGCGATGATGGGTGGTGAGACGAGGAGCTTCGTTGTCGAGAGTGTCGAGGACGATGTGCTCGATTCGTCAAGGGTTCTGAGCTCGAATGTGCTCAGAGCTGGCTGAGGTCGAGGTGGGCGATGTGTTTATTTGCTGGGAGGGGTCAATAGCTGCTGGTGGCAATTTAAGCAGCGGGGCAAGACTCACGATCTAGCCCTCATCTTTCTTCTCTTGCGCTTGAGGCGTCTGACACGCTTCTTTCTCCACTTCGCTCTCATCTTGATGCTAAATGGTGCCGATGTTAGTGAGTGCGGGCGGTGGCAGTAGCAAGGGCTCTTACAAGTCTTGATGAGATTGTTGGTTGAAGGTTGAAGAGGGAAAAGCTTGGGATGCGAATTGGGAGGGGAACTTTTGTTATCTACGGTGGGCAGGAGGGGGAGGGCAAGAACCCTCCATCCAGTGGGGGAAAATCACCTAGTGGAGCTTTGACCTCAGTGCGAAAATGACGCCCAGATACACTAGCACTGTGCTATTGTTAACCCAAGCTCCCATTGCTCCACCTCAGCCAACGTCCGCACCTTCCATACGGGTGTAGAATGGACTGTGCTGTGCCAGCCAAAGATGATGGCAAGAGCTATAGTTGCCATGCCTGTCTCTGGAGAGGGAAGGTGAGGAATTGCGAGATAGAGACCTTATTTCTCAGCACACGTCCGATCGTCCAGGAAACACCAACGCCCCAAAGCTTTATGGCGGATAAGGTCGTCGTGTGTGCCATGCTGTCACATTCATATCATATCAGCAGGCCAATTACAGCATTCTTCCTTTGAATCACTACATCATGGGCACGGCTGTAGCTGAGCTTCATCTTGAGGACCAGAGTACCGAACCTCCAAGGACGGGTGGGAATCTCCGTCTCCAGCATTGATGTTTCAGTCCACCTATCCACACCGTCTCGTTGCCATTGCCCAACGAAATGGCTCGAGAATCTGACAAGTCGTGAGGCAGGAATTATACAGGTTCTCCGGGATGATACCATCAAGTTTGGCCGCGATCCGGGCAATAATCACATCATTGTCTCAGATCCTCAGATATCGAGAAATCACCTAGAGTTCTACTCCATCACAGTAGACGAAGGTTGCAGGCACAGCCCTCTTGTCTTCGTACGAGACCGGAAGTCGAGAAACGGCACATACGTCAATGGCCGTCTCGTTGGCACCGCGCCTCGCATGTCCCCCGGGAGGCTCCTCGAAGATGGCGATATAATCACCTTATCGATTCCACCCCTTGTGACATTCCGATTTTCCCAGCCCAGGGAACTCCCGTCATTCAGGCTCAGTAATGTACAGCAACACGAGTCCACCGTACTTTCCCCTAGACAAACTGTTACTGAGCATGTTCTGACGCTGTTTCTAGCTCTTCAGGGACAAATACGTCATCAGCGATCGTACCATAGGCGATGGCGCACATGCCCTTGTTTTCTTGGCAACAGAGAAGCGGACTGGGTGCCAAGTCGTCTGTAGGTGGACGGAGTCCTCAAGACATTCCCCCGGTATGGAAGCTCCCGGTTAACAGTTCTTGCAGGCAAGGTGCACAGCTTGGCCAGGAGCCGTGGCTCACGTCACCGCCTTCAAAGAATCCAACAAGAAGCAATTCTACTAAGCTATCTGGATCATGTAGGTGCTCTCGTTCGAGATCGTGTTCCTGCAAAGCTAATGGGCGAAGCCAAATATCTTGTCGATAAAGGCGGCATTCCGAAGCCATGAGACAATGTTAGTCCTCCATCCTGAACCAAAGCTGTCATTTTCGGCTTGGATCTAATATTCGAGCAGATATATCTTCACGGAGCTAGCCACGGGCGGCGATCTGTTTTCACTATATCAGAGATATCAAGTATTCAATGACTTAGAGATTCGGTGGATCCTATGGCAGGTGCTTCGCGGCGTTATCTACATCCACCGTAAGGGTGTCGCACATCGGGACATCAAACTGGAGAATATTCTCTGCGCCATAGCGCCCAACGCAGCATTTAGAATTGTTCTCTCGGATTTCGGAGATGCTGCCACACCGAGCGCAGGAAGGCTGAAGTCTCAGGTCGGAACATCTTTCTATCGAGCACCGTAGGTTTCCAATACCGCTCCATCAGATGCGCCCGCTGATAGTCTTTAGTGAGTGCAATACCCCCGAACAAGGGCATGGACTACCAGTCGATGTCTGGGCCATCGGGATGCTTTCGCTACAGCTGCTCGCTGGGCCACAGGAACTACCCGATGTGGAAAGAATGAACTTCAGTAGCCAAATCACCATCGACCACTACCTTGAAAGAGTCTTTGATGTCATATTCTCAAGCACTCCAATTTCAAGCAACGGGAAGGATTTCATTCGCTGCTGTCTCACCTACGACAATGAAGCGAGGCCCACGGCGATGCAAGCATTCAAGCATGGATGGTTACGCGAACCCGAGGATGAATTTCAACTCTTCAAGGGCCTGGAAAAAAAGATCTTAGACTCGTGGGAGCCTCGCGGAATCATTCTCCCCGTGATAGAAGACCTGGCAGTGGAATCGCCTGAGTCAAATATCGATCACCAAACCGATAATACAAGGGCGGTCACCACAGTCTCTCCTCATTTCAGGAACTCGTTGCAGATACTAGCCCTAGATAAGGTTTGCGACATCGAACCGTTGTCGCGAGACACCCAAGTCGCCAACCAGTCGTCACAGGGAACGCTTAGAGGGGATGATACAGGGCTGGTGCTCGAAGATCTACTCCATCCTATTTCAAGTGGAGGAGAGCTTGCTAAAAAGTGCGGCACAGAGTGTGTTGAGGGAACATCTCTCGAATGGCCGAAGCGTCATTTATTTTGATACGGCAATGCTTGGTATCTGTCAGGGGCTTGCCTCACGCCAACCAAAACGTGATTTTGGAGGAACTGAAGTGTGATGTAACATAATCCTGTGAATTTTTGTGGGCATTGAGATTGGCCACGTCGAGGAGTCTGGTTGGCACTCTACTCTGTAAGGCTAGGTAGACATTAGGCAGCTGGCTCAGGAAAGAACAGACATATGCAGAGAAAAAAGCTTGCAAGGCATCATATAGACCCTTGAAGGGAGCTTCATGATTCTAGAACATAATAATAGACCACTGAGACTGATACTATGATACCCAAAGAGAACGTTTCTTTGCACTATAGCTTCCGTCTAACTTACACTAATGGCATCTCACACACTACCACCGCGCATACCCAGTTCCATTCACAACCCTACAGCTAGGACAGCGAGGTATAGTAGCTACATAGTAGGCCTTGCCTGCATTCTGGGACCAAAGTGTAAATGGGACGGAGGGCCATAGTGCAAGGATACATTCTCTACCCACCCAAAACATCCCACGTACTCCCGGGCCACGCACTCCAATCCGCCGAGCAGTAATTCAGTAACCGGGTATACCTTGGTACCTGACTGTACACATGCCGTAGAAGCCTTCCCATCGAGCCCCACCTTGACAAAACCTTACCACCTCGTCCCTCGTATCAACTCGCCCGATCAGAGCTTCGCAGCAGCTCTATCCTCGGCACTATCATGCCTCACTCCCTCATCATCCTGCTCCTTCACGCTCAGATCAGGTAACTCTACCGGCATCTATGATGGACAGGTATCAGCGAATATTCTCTTCTGAGATATTTCCTCATGCCCGAGGAGGAACTACTAGGTCCCTAGCTATCCCTGTCCCCGAGACAAGAGACAAGAGACAAGGGATAAAAAGAAAAAAAGAAAAAGGACACTCCTCTCTAGGCAAGAGATAGTTGAGCACTCACAATCCTCCTCGGCGAAGACCCCGGCACGACCGAATACTTGGAGAAGTCAGTCACCCCCGCATGCGCGTGGAGGAAATCCTCGTCTAGCAACAGCTCGCCATTCACGTCGGATGCCGGGGCCCTGAGCATGGCGAGGATGGCATCTGAAAAGATTGCGGGGGTTCGGAGGTCGTTGGCGAAGGAGGGGTCTTTGCGTGTGAATTGGGCGGTGGCGGCAGATTTGATGGACTGGGACGAGGGGAGAGGTTAGTGGTTTGGGGGAAGGGGG